>Ga0247608_10000070_pt1 | contig 194774 bp, 145 predicted proteins | sample 176DNAGHGlowgp2_FD_193490 | JGI IMG/M metagenome (GOLD analysis project Ga0247608, IMG submission 193490) | Sheep rumen microbial communities from Palmerston North, Manawatu-Wanganui, New Zealand - 1766 DNA GHGlow gp2 | ecosystem: Host-associated > Mammals > Digestive system > Stomach > Rumen... | reverse complement strand
GCGAAGAATTACCCCCAAAGTGCAAAAATTGCACTTTGGAAGAAGTCGCTCTACTTCGCATAGTGCAAAAGAATCCATCTGCTACCCAAAAAGAGATTGCTGCTGAAATTGGAAAATCTGAGCGGACTGTCAAATCAATTACCATAGCGTTGCAAGAGAAGAACATTCTACGTAGAGTGAATGGTAAAAGAAATGGCTATTGGGAATTTGTTGAGGATTCTATTCAACAAGGAAGCAATATAGACAAAAAATGAGTAATATACAAGATATAAACAACATCCCAGAACTTCAATCTCCTTTCGAACAGTTGAGAGAGATTGATGCCGATGGCAAGGAATGGTGGAATTCACGCAAGTGGCGCGAGTGATGGGTTATGCAAGTACTGGAACTTTGAGCGGGTCATAGCTAAAGCCCAGGCCTGGACTTCTCAAAACGGCTACCTCTTAAGGAGCATTTTGTAAAGATAACAAAGAATGGCAGAGTTGTTTGGAGTGGCTCAGCAAAATATTAGCTATCATCTACAGCAAATAGAAGAAAGCGGTGAACTGCATTTGTCCGATGCTTACAAAAAATTTTGTTACCTTCGGACAAATAGTCTAGAGAGGTGATGTTGTACAACCTCGATGTAGTCATTGCCGTTGGTTATCGAGTAAACAGCTATGAAGCAACTCTGTTCCGTATCTGGGCGACACAAGTCTTGAAAGAATACCTTACCAAAGGCTTTTAGAAAAATATGAGCCTATAAAAAGTAAATGGCGTGTAACTCACCAGAGCTACACGCCATTTGATAGTGTTTTGTTATGTCTTTACTTATCAGTCTTATTTGACTTCTTCGAAGTCGGCATCCTGGATGGTGTCGTCGGAGTTACCGCTCTGCTGCTGACCACCGGCCTGCTGGCCGCCGTTGAAACCGGCACCGGGACCTGCCTGCTGACCACCAGCCTGACTGTACATCTTCTGAGAGGCAGCCTGCATCACGGTGTTCAGGTTGGCCATGGCGCTGTCGATGGCTGCCAGGTCCTGATTCTTGTGAGCATCCTTCAGCTGCTGTACGGCGGCCTCTACGTTGGCCTTGTCGCTGCCCAGCTTGTCGCCGTTCTCATTGAGGAAGGTTTCGGTCTGGAAGATCATGGAGTCGGCCTGATTGAGCTTGTCAATCTTCTCGCGCTCCTTCTTGTCGGCCTCGGCGTTGGCTTCGGCTTCTGCCTTCATGCGGTCGATTTCTTCCTGAGAGAGACCTGAAGAGGCTTCGATGCGGATGGCCTGCTCCTTACCGGTGGCCTTATCCTTGGCGCTTACCTTCACGATACCGTTGGCATCGATGTCGAAGGTTACCTCAATCTGAGGAATACCACGACGGGCTGGGGCAATGCCGGTGAGGTTGAACTGTCCGAGGCTCTTGTTCTGGGCTGCCATTGGGCGCTCACCCTGCAGCACGTGGATGGTCACCTCAGTCTGGTTGTCGGCTGCGGTAGAGAAGGTCTCGCTCTTCTTGCAAGGAATGGTTGTGTTGGCATCAATCAGCTTGGTCATCACACCTCCGAGGGTCTCGATACCCAGTGTCAGCGGAGTCACGTCGAGCAGCACGATGTCGCCTACGCCACCTTCCTTATTCAGAATAGCGCCCTGGATAGATGCACCTACGGCTACCACTTCGTCAGGGTTCACACCCTTTGAAGGCTCCTTGCCAAAGAAGTTCTTCACCAGTTCCTGAACGGCAGGGATACGGCTTGAACCACCTACCAGAATCACTTCGTCGATGTCGGCATTGGTCAGCTTGGCATCTGCCATGGCTTTCTGACAAGGTGTCAGACAAGCCTGGATGAGATTGTGGGCCAGTTGCTCGAACTTAGCACGGGTCAGGGTCTTCACCAGGTGCTTGGGAACACCGCCTACGGGCATGATGTAGGGAAGGTTGATTTCTGTAGAGGTAGAACTTGACAGTTCAATCTTTGCCTTTTCGGCAGCCTCCTTCAGACGCTGCATAGCCATCGGATCTTGTGACAGATCGGCACCTTCGTCGTTCTTGAACTCCTGTACGAGCCAGTCGATGATGACCTGGTCGAAATCGTCACCGCCGAGGTGGGTGTCACCATTGGTGGAAAGCACTTCGAACACACCACCGCCGAACTCCAGGATAGAGATATCGAATGTACCACCACCGAGGTCGAACACGGCAATCTTCATGTCCTTATTGGCCTTGTCAACACCGTAAGCCAGTGCAGCAGCAGTAGGCTCGTTGACGATACGCTTCACTTCGAGGCCGGCAATCTGTCCGGCTTCCTTCGTGGCCTGACGCTGAGAGTCGGAGAAGTAGGCAGGAACCGTGATGACAGCTTCCTTCACTTCCTCGCCCAGATAGTCTTCGGCGGTCTTCTTCATCTTCTGCAGAATCATGGCAGAGATTTCCTGCGGCGTGTATTTGCGGCCTTCAATCTCTACACGGGGATAGCCACCTTCGTTTACCACGGTATAAGGAACGCGTGAGATTTCCTTCTCGGTCTGCTGCCAGTTTTCACCCATGAAACGCTTGATGGAATAAACTGTGTTCTTCGGGTTCGTGATGGCCTGACGCTTGGCGGGATCACCCACCTTACGCTCACCGTCCTTTACAAAACCAACCACTGAAGGAGTGGTTCGCTTACCTTCGCTGTTAGCGATCACTACGGGCTCATTGCCCTCAAATACTGCGACACAACTGTTAGTTGTACCCAGGTCAATACCAATAATCTTTCCCATAATTGTATCTTTTTATTTGTTTATAATTCATGTTCCTGAGTTCGTATGCTCCAAGGTTTATGAGTCGATTGGACGCTTGTGAACTCGATAAACATCTTACAAATCGTGTGCCATGCTGTCATTTCGCATTGAAATGTGACAGCATGGCAGAACTTGGTTGATTATTGGCTGAATGACAACCGTGGTTTACAGGGGATACTCGTCGAAGGCATAGAGCACGGTGGAGAGGTAGCGCTCACCCGTGTCGGGGAGCAGGGCTACAATCTTCTTGCCCTTGTTTTCGGGACGCTTGGCAATCTCGGCGGCTGCAAAGGCGGCTGCTCCGCTGCTGATGCCGACGAGGAGTCCTTCCTGCTGGGCGAGTTGGCGACCGGTGAGGATGGCGGCATCGTTCTCTACGGGCAGTATCTCGTCGATGTATTCACCTGCATAAGTCTTGGGCACGAAACCTGCACCGATGCCTTGAATCTTGTGGGGACCGCTCGGATTGCCGCTCAATACGGCGGAAGAAGCAGGCTCTACGGCCACGATCTTCACGTTGGGATTCTTCTCCTTGAGGGCGCGTGCCACACCGGAGATGGTTCCGCCGGTACCTACGCCAGCCACGAAGATGTCAATCTTGCCGTCGGTCTGGTTCCAGATTTCCTGGCCGGTGGTCTCATAGTGGCGCTGAGGATTGGCAGGATTCTCAAACTGCTGCAGGATGACAGAGCCGGGAATGGAGTCGCGCAGTTCGTTGGCGGCCTTGATGGCTCCTGCCATACCGTCCTTGCCGGGGGTGAGTCGCACTTCAGCGCCATAGGCTTTCACGAGGTTGCGGCGCTCGATGCTCATCGTCTCGGGCATCGTGAGAATGAGGTGATAGCCACGGACGGCTGACACGAGGGCCAGTCCTACGCCGGTGTTGCCGCTGGTGGGCTCAATGATGGTGGCTCCGGGCTTGAGGATGCCTTTCTTTTCGGCATCTTCGATCATAGCCAGGGCGATACGGTCTTTCACACTTCCGCCCGGGTTGAAGAATTCCACTTTGGCGGTGATGGGGGTCTCAAGACCTTTGAAGGCTGAGAATTTCTGGAGTTCCAGAAGTGGGGTATTACCGATGAGTTCGGTGAGTTGTTTTGCGATTGCCATAATTAACAGCCCTCCTCATATCCCCCCAGAGGGGGGAGGCCATACACGAGGGCAATGGGCCTGGGTTTTTATTCGTTGTTTTCTTAATGATTTATACTGCTTGGAAAGCTTCGTCGAGGGCATCGATGAGGTCGTCGATATGCTCGATGCCGATGCTCAGGCGGATCGTGGAGGGATAGATGTGGGCCTGCTCCAGTTCCTCGGGGCTCATCTGCGAATGAGTGGTAGAGGCGGGGTGGATGACAAGGCTCTTCACGTCGGCCACATTGGCCAGCAGGGAGAAGATGCGCAGATGGTCGATGAAGCGCCAAGCCTCGTCTTGGCCTCCCTTGATCTCGAAGGTGAAGATGCTTCCTGCTCCGTTGGGGAAAAGTTTCTCATAGAGCGCATGGTCAGGATGTCCGGGCAGGGAGGGATGGTTCACCTTGGCCACCTTGGGATGCTTGGAGAGATAGTCCACGATCTTCAGCGTGTTTTCCACGTGGCGCTCCACACGGAGGCTCAGCGTCTCCAGGCTCTGCAGCAGAATCCATGCAGAGATGGGGGCTATGGTAGCACCGGTGTCGCGGAGAATGACGGCACGTATGCGGGTGACGAAGGCTGCTGCTCCGGCTACGTCGGCGAAGATTGCGCCATGATAGGAGGGGTCGGGCTTGGCCAGCGTGGGATATTTATCGGCATTGGCCTTGAAGTCGAACTTTCCGCCGTCGATGATTACGCCGCCGAGCGTGGAGCCATGACCGCCGATGAACTTGGTAGCGGAGTGGACCACCACATCAGCCCCGTGCTCCAGCGGACGGTAGAGATAAGGAGTGGCAAAAGTGTTGTCCACGATGACGAGGGTGTTGTGGCGGTGGGCTATCTCGCTGATGCGGTCCACATCGGTCACCGAAGCGTTGGGATTGCCGAAGGTCTCGATGATAATGGCCTTCGTGTTCGGACGGAACGCCTTCTCCACGGCTTCGAAGTCGCTGGGATCTACGATGGTGGAAGCAACGCCTTGCGTGGAGAGCGTGTGCTCGATGAGGTTGAACGTGCCGCCATAGAGGTTGTCGGCAGCGATGATGTGGTCGCCATTCTGTGCGATGTTCTGCAGGGCATAGGTAATGGCTGCTGCACCGGAGGCCACGGCCAGTCCTGCCACACCTCCCTCAAGGGCCGCTACGCGGTCTTCGAAAACACCCTGGGTGGTGTTGGTCAGACGGCCATAGATGTTGCCAGCATCGCGCAGTCCGAAACGGTCGGCGGCATGCTGTGCGTTATGGAACACATAGCTGGTGGTTTGGTAGATGGGCACGGCGCGTGAATCGGTCACGGGGTCAGCCTGCTCTTGTCCTACGTGGAGTTGCAAAGTCTCGAAATGGAGTTTCTTTTCGTTGCTCATAATCTTATTGTTTTAACCGTTAATAATCTTTGTTGTGTCAATTATTTGTTTGACGTTGCAAAGTTACGGCGATTTTGGCTGCAAAAATATCGCACATTTGGTGGATTTACCATACCACAAACATGGTATTTCGCTGAAAAACGCCTCGGGAATGACTGTTTTATACGTGATTTATACAATTTCGGGGCCGTCGTGGTATCTGAAAGCAAGGTGCGAGCGACCCATTATCCTGTTTTTTCGGAAGGGGATGTAAATTATTTGGTAAATGATAAATGAAAAGTGACAATTATTTTATATCTTTGTAGCGAAAATCTACAGGCTTATGAAGTACGCGGACTATATAGAACAGATTGAGATTGACTCCCTGTGGAGCGGCAAGCGCCACGTGATATGGGACTTGGACCGCCAGGTGAACATCCTGAGTGGTATCAACGGCGTGGGAAAGAGTACTATATTAAATAAGGTGGTGAAGAGCGTTGACAACAAGGGCGACATCCTGAACCATCTGCTCAAGGGGGTGCATATCAAGACGGTACCTGCCGATGCCACGCATATCCGTTTCGACGTGATTCGTTCGTTTGACCGTCCGCTGGTCAATTCCGATACCATCAGCCGCATGGATATGAGTCTGGCCACGGAATTGGATTGGCAGTTGTATAAGCTGCAGCGGAAATATCTGGATTATCAGGTGAACATCGGCAACCTGATCATCGAGGAACTGCAGAAAGGCAACTTGGAGGCTGCTCAGGAGTTCTCGGCTGCCAAGACGAAGTTTCAGGACATTATCGACGACCTGTTCAAGGATACGGGCAAGAAGATTGTGCGTACGGAGAATGAAATCCGCTTCTCGCAGATTGGCGAGACGCTGGTGCCTTACCAACTCTCGAGCGGTGAAAAGCAGATGCTGGTTATCCTGCTGACCGTGCTGGTGGAGAATAACCTGCCCTACGTGCTGTTCATGGATGAACCGGAAGTGAGCCTTCACATCGAATGGCAGCAGCGGCTCATAGACACCATTCTCGACCTGAATCCCAATGTTCAGATAATCCTGACCACCCATAGTCCGGCCGTCATCATGAACGGATGGTTGGACCATGTGACAGAGGTGTCGGATATCACGGATTAGTAGATTTCAAGTTTCAGGCATGGCTAAGCGACTGACAGGCAACATATCATCCCAGTACATGGAGGCGGCCAACAGGCTGCGCTCCAAGAACGCGCGCAAGCGAATCGTGGCCTATGTGGAGAGTTATGATGATATCCTGTTCTGGCGCACCGTGCTTTCTCCCTATGAGAATGAGAAGCGCTATTTCGAAGTGATGCTGCCTTCCCATAAGACTCTGGAGCGCGGCAAGAAGTCGGTGCTGATGAATCTCGTGTTCAAGGGGAGAGAGGAGAAAGATATCCTGGGGCCTTCGATGATTGCCTGTGTGGATGCCGACTACGACTATCTGATCAAGGGCGCCACGGAGACTTCCCGCAAGATTTGGCAGAGCCCTTACGTGCTTCATACCTATGCCTATTCCATCGAGAACCTGCAATGCTATGCCCCGTCGTTGCATAACGTGGCCGTCATGGTGACACTCAACGACCGTCGCATCTTCGATTTCGAAGAGTGGCTCAGGCTTTACTCCGAAGCCATCTTCCCGCTCTTCGTGTGGAGCATCTGGCACTACCGGCGCTCTATCTATGGCCAGTTCACGATTACCGACTTCAACCGCACCATCGAACTGGGTGGTTTCACGCTGACCAACCCGATGGGGTCGATACAGAACATTCGAAATAAGGTTTATAAGAAGGTGGGCTGGCTGCAACGCCAGAACCCTGATGCCAAAGAAAGCTATCTGGCCCTGAAGCGTGAACTGCAGGAAGAATTGGGCGTGACGCCGCAGACTACCTATTTATATATACAGGGACATCATTTGTTTGACAAGGTCGTGCTGCCTGTGATGCAGAAAGTTTGTGGAAAACTGGTGCACGACCGCGAACAGGAGATTCGCCATCAGAGTCGGCACACGACCCAGATGCGCAACGAACTTTCGTGCTACAACCATAGCACGCAGGACATAACCCAGATGCTCAAGAAGAACATGGGCTATGTCCAGTGTGATGCTTTCCGCCGCATCCAGCAGGATGCAGAACAGTTGCTAAACGTAGGTCTCGAGAAACTTGACGGTCCCGCTGACGCTGAGCGTCTCGGTAGTGGCGGGGATCAATAAGGTGTCGCCCGTCTTGATGCTCACCTCGTTGCCTTCATTGTCGGTGATTTTTCCTTCACCCTTCAGACCAATCAGAATCACAAAAGAATCGAGTTCCGAATAGTCGAGTGTCATCGGCTCGTTGAGGTCATACACCGCCGTGCAGAAATAAGGGCATTGCACCAGGGAAACGCCTCTGTTCTGGCGCTCCACGTAATGCGTGCGGTAGTCGTCTTCCACCTGATAGTTGATGCTTTCGGCAGCCAGCTTGGTGTGCAGCTCGCGATAGTTGCCGTTCTTATCCTTGCGCTTGAAGTCGTAGATGCGGTAGGTCACATCCGAGGTCTGCTGGATTTCAGCCAGGAAGCATCCGGCACCAATGGCATGGATGCGGCCTGCGGGCAGGAAGAAGCAATCGCCTTCCTTCACCTCATACTGGGCCAGGGCTTCGCAGATGGTATCGTCTTCCACAATTTCCTTGTATTGTTCGGGCGTGATCTGCTTTTTCAGTCCGTTGTAGAGCTTGGCGCCTGGCGCAGACTCCATCAGATACCACATCTCCGTCTTGCCGCGGGGCTTGCCTTGCTTGTGGGCAATCTCGTCGGTGGGGTGTACCTGTATGGACAGATCCTGACGTGCATCGATAAACTTGATGAGCAGCGGGAACTCATCGCCGAAGCGCTTGTAGTTAGCTTGGCCCACGAGCTTTTCCTTCAGTTCGGCAACGGCTTCGTTGAGGCTTTTCCCTTTCAGCGGACCTTCTTTCACGATCGTCTCATTATCCTTCACTCCAGAGATTTCCCAGCTTTCTCCCACGTTCTCCAGCTGCGAGTCGAGGTGCTTGAACGGCACAATCTTGTCGCCGCCCCAAAGCGTCTGTTTGAGCAGGGGTTCAAATTTGATAGGTTGCATATTATTATATAGTTATCGTTAAAGTTATCGTCTTCGTTATCGTTTTCGCCGTCATTAATTATCACGCCAGAACGACGGTGTGAAAAGCACCACTACGCTGAAGATCTCAAGACGTCCCATCAGCATCAGCAATGAAAGCAGCCACTTCACAAAGGCGGGCAGAACGTCCCACGACATCGTGGGGCCGATTTCCAGTCCCAGCGTCGGTCCTACGTTGCTCGCACAACTCAGGGCAATGGTGAAAGAGTTCGTGCTATCTACACCAGCCAGAATCATAATGAAATAAGACACGAGCGCCAGCATGAAATAGGCCGCGAAGAAGGCCATCAGTGTCATCTGCTGCCCGTAGGCCACGCTCATGCCGTTTACCTTCACGGGCAGCACGGCCTTGGGGTGGAGGATATGCTTCAGCTCGTTTTGCACGATCTTCAATACCATCACGCCGCGCACGCACTTGAAGCCTCCCGCCGTGCTGCCGGCACATCCGCCGAAGAACATGCAGACGCTGAGTATCACCCACGTGATGTGGTGCCATTGGGCGGCATCGTCGTTGAACACACCCGTCGTGGTGATGAACGAAACCACTTGGAACAATGCGTTCTTCACGGCCTCGCTCAGTGTGTAGTCGTTGTATCGGAGCAGGAAGTAGGCTATCACCGTGGTGGCCACGATAATCAGCACACAGTAGAGTTTCAGCTCCGTATTCTTGAAGAATTGCTTGATGCGCCCCTTGAAGATCATCGCATAGAGCATCGTGAAACTGATGCCGGAAAGGAACATGAAGATGATGGCCGTATAGTCGATGAAGGCGCTGTGGTAGAACCCCGTGGATTCGCTGTGGGTGGTGAAGCCGCCTGTGGCGGTGACGGTCATCGAGTAGTTCAGGCTGTCGAAGATGCCCATGCCGCCGAGATAGAACATCACGCTGCAACCGATGGTCAGCGTGAGATAGATGCTCCAGATCCATTTGGCCGTCGTGCTGAGGCGCGGGTGCATCTTCGCGCGTATGGGGCCCGTGGCCTCCGCCGCAAACACCTTCACCGTTCCGCCTACCATCGAGGGCAGGATGGCGATGGTGAAGAACACGATTCCTAATCCGCCTATCCATTGCGTCATCGAGCGCCAGAAGAGCAGTCCGTGGGGCAGCACCTCCACTTCGTCGATGATGGATGCTCCCGTCGTGGTGAAGCCCGAAATCGTTTCGAAGAAGGCATTCGTGAAATTCGGAATGTAGCCGCTGATAACGAAGGGGAAGCTGCCGAAGAGACTGAAAGTCACCCACGTGAGCGTTACCAGCAGATAGGCATCACGCCGCCCAAGGGAATTGTCGGCATTACGTCCCATAAACCGTAGCACGATGGCTCCGATGAACATAATGACCAGCGTGATGGCGAAAGCCATGATGTCATCCTCATGATAGAAGAGCGACACGCCGATACACACCAGAATGAACATGGCCTCCAGCAGAAGCAATGATCCCAGCACCTTGTATAGCAGTTTGTAGTTAATCACGTCGCGTCACTTTTATCACTTAAAGAATTTCTCTATCTTCTCCATGCTCAGGTCGTGGCAGAACACCACCACGATGTCGCCGGCTTCAATCTGCGTGCCGCCGCTGACGAGCTGTCCTTGTCCGTGGCGTACCAGTCCGCCGATGGTGGCTCCCTGCGGCAGCCCCAGTTCGAACACTTTCTTCTTGGTCACCTTCGATCCCTGCTGGGCGGTGAATTCGGCTACGTCGGCGTTGGCCGTCATCAGGAATCGTATGTTGTGCACGTCTTCGTCGAGCATCATCTGATAGATGGCACTCGCCGCCATGGCCTTCTTGTTGACGATGGTTCCGATGTCCAGGCTCTCGGCCATGGCCACGTAGTCCATGTTCTCCACCATCGCCACGGTCTTTCTTACGCCCATGCGCTTGGCCGTCAGACAAGCCAGGATGTTGGTCTCGGCATTACCCGTCAGGGCCACGAAGGCCTGCGTGTTCTTCACGCCTTCCTCCATCAGCAGCTGCATGTCGCGGCCGTCGCCGTTGATCACCATCACGCGGTCGGTATCCACCAGGTCGTTCAGCTTCTGGCAGCGCTGCTCGTCCATCTCCAGGATTTTGCAGTCCATGTATTCGGGCATCATGGCCACGGCCCTCACCGCCGTTTCTCCGCCGCCCATCATCATCACGTTCTTCACGTCCACATAGTGTTCCTTGCCCACAATCTTGCGGATGTAGGGTATGTAGTTGCGGGTGGTCATGAAGTAGGCCAGGTCGTAGATCTTCAGTTCGTCATCGCCTCGCGGGATAATGGTCTCGTCACCTCGTTTGATGGCTACGATATGGTAGGGCGACTCTGGTTTGCAGAGGTCCTTGAGCGGTTCGTTCAGTATTTCGCATGTCTCGCGGAGCTTGATGCCGAGCATCACGAGCGCCCCGTCGTGTACGTCCCATCGCTGTCGTACCCACGACATTTTCAGTCCGTTGGCAATCTCTTTGGCCGCCAGGTTTTCGGGATAGATGAGCGATGTGATGCCGATGCGCTCGAAGAATCCGTCGAGCTTCGGGTCGATGTATTCATAGTTGTCCACCTTGGCCACCGTGCGCTTGGCCCCCATGGCCTTGGCCATGATGCAAGTGTTCAGGTTCAGGCTCTGGTCGGGCGTCACGGCAATATAGAGGTCGGCATTCTTCACGCCCGCCTCTTCCATCGTGGAGATGCTCGACGGGTCATCGTTGATCGTGAGCAGGTCATAGTCGCTCGACACGTTCAGCAGCCGCTCCTCGTCGTCGTCAATCAGCACGGTGTCCTGATTGTTTCGGGATAGCAGTTTGGCCAGATGCGTTCCGATGGCATAGGCGCCGGAAATAACTATTTTCATAATCCTATATTATTAATGGAATGATGAATTCTTCACTCTTCACTCTTCACTTCCAAGAGGATGGCCTCCTTGTCGATGCCCACGATGTGATGGAGTTCCTTCACGGTGCCGTGCTCCACAAACTCGTCGGGCAGTCCCAGCCTCGTCACTTGAGGATGGTATCCGTGGTCGTTCATCCATTCCAGCACGGCCGAGCCAAGTCCACCGTTCCTGACGCCGTCTTCCACGGTGATGATGCGGCTGAACCGTTCGCCCACCTCCTTCAGTATCCCTTCGTCGAGGGGCTTCAGGAAGCGCATGTCGTAGTGGGCTGGTCCCGTGGTTCCGGAATCCTCTGTGAGTTCACGGATAGCCTCCTCCACGGTATTGCCGATGGGACCTATCGAGAGTACGGCCACGTCCTGGCCGTCACGGATTTTCCTTCCGGTGCCCACCTCGATTTCCTCCAGCGGGCAGCGCCAGTCCACCTTCACGCCCTTGCCTCGTGGATAGCGTATCACGAACGTTCCCTTTCCCGGCAGTTGGGCCGTGTACATCAGTCGGCGCAGCTCGTGCTCGTCCATCGGTGATGCAATGGTCAGATGGGGGATAGGGCGCAGCGCAGCCAGGTCGAATGCCCCATGGTGGGTGGCTCCGTCTTCGCCTACCAGTCCGGCACGGTCCAGACAGATCACTACGGGCAGGTTCAGGATGGCCACGTCGTGGATGATATTGTCGTAGGCCCGCTGGGCAAAAGCGCTGTAGATGTTGCAGAAAGGCTGCAGCCCGTCCTTGGCCATTCCGCCAGAGAACGTCACGGCATGTCCCTCGGCAATTCCCACGTCGAAGCAGCGGTTGGGCATCTTCTCCATCATGATGTTCATCGAGCAGCCCGTAGGCATGGCCGGTGTCACGCCCACGATGCGCGGATTCCTTTCGGCCAGTTCGAGCAGCGTCTCGCCGAACACCTTCTGGAATTTAGGCGGCTGGTTGTCGCCCTCTTCGCAGATGCGCTCGCCGGTATCCACGTCAAACTTCCCCGGTGCATGCCAGATGGTCGCCTCGTTCTCTGCAGGCTTGTAGCCGTGGCCCTTTTGCGTATGCAGATGGAGCATCTTCGGTCCCTTCATGTCCTTCAGCTGGCGCAGCAGTCTCACGAGTTCCTTCACGTCGTGCCCGTTGAACGGTCCGAAGTATCGGATGTTCATGCCCTCAAAGATGTTCTGCTGATGCGAGATGGCACTCTTCAGGGCGTTGCTCAGTCGGATGAGTCCTTTGCGGCGGTCTTCTTCCAGATACCCCTTGCGGTTGAGCCATCTGGAGGCTTTGTAGCGCAGCCGGTTGTAGGTCTCGTTGGTGTTCAGGTTGATGAGGTATTCCTTCATGCCGCCCACCGAACGGTCTATCGACATGTTGTTGTCGTTGAGGATGATGAGCAGGTCGTTGGGCGACGACGATACGTTGTTGAGCCCTTCGAATGCCAGCCCGCCGCTCATCGCGCCGTCGCCAATCACGGCCACCACCTTTCTTCGCGGTGAGCCCTTGGCCGTTGACTGCTGGCTTGCTACTGCCATTCCCAAGGCCGCCGAGATGCTGTTTGATGCATGTCCGCAGGTGAACGTGTCGTACGCACTCTCCTTCGGCGAAGGGAAGGGCATGATGCCGTGCAGCTTGCGGTTCGTCTTAAACTGCTCCCGCCTTCCCGTCAGTATCTTATGGCCGTAGGCCTGATGACCCACGTCCCATACGATGCGGTCTTCGGGCGTGTTGAACACGTAGTGCAGCGCCACCGTGATTTCCACCACGCCGAGGCTCGAAGCCAGGTGGCCGGGGTTTACCGAAAGCTCCTGCACGATGTCCTCGCGCAACTCCCTGCATAGCTCCGGCAGTTCGTCCACCGTCAGTTTCCGCAGGTCCTCAGGGTCTTTGATTTTGTTAAGTATATTGAATTTCTTTTCTTCCACTTTTTGTAAATATCTGCCTACAAAGGTAATTAAAAATTAAATATGTACCAAGCAAAAACTCTTTTTTCTCCTTTCTTGTTGCGTAAACCAAATAAAATTGCTATCTTTGGCGAGCAAAATATAAACTTTACCCATGAAGAAAACATTTTATCTCATCGCGACCATGGCCTTTGCCCTTACCGCCACCGCTCAGCAGAAGAACGGAGGCATCTCCCAGCAGATGCTCAGCGAGATTGTCAATGCCCAGCCTCAAGGGGCTGCCACCAAGGCCCTGGCCAACGCCATCGCCAACAACAATATCGACGAACTGGCTCGCACGCGGCAGAGTCTCTATGCCATCGACAAGCATTTCTCTATCGAAACCCCGAAGCAGAGCATCACTAACCAGAAGTCGTCAGGACGCTGCTGGATGTTCAGCGGACTTAACGTGCTGCGCGCCGACTTCGCCCGCCGCCATAAAGACTCCCTGCGCGTCAGCTTCTCCCAAGACTACCTCTTCTTCTACGACCAGCTGGAGAAAGCCAATCTCTTCCTCCAGGGCATCATCGACACCGGCAAGAAACCCGTCGATGACCAGCGCGTGCGCTTCTTCCTGCAGAGTCCCATCGGCGACGGCGGCACCTTCTGCGGCGTGGCCGACCTCACCGAGAAATACGGACTCGTACCTACCGAAGTCTGCCCAGAGACCTATTCTGCCGAGAACACCGCCAAGATGCGCACCGTCGTCAAGAGCAAGCTCCGCGAACAGGCCCTCCAGCTCCGCGCCATGGTGCAGAAAGGCAGCTCCCAGCAGGCCCTCCTGAAGACCAAGACCACCATGCTCGCCGAAATCTACCGCATGCTCACGCTCACCCTCGGCGAACCCGTCAAGGAGTTCAGCTATGCCTTCCGCAACAAAGACGGCAAGCCCGTGACCGAGGCTCGCACCTATACCCCGCAGACGTTCTATAAAGAAGTAGTAGGGGAGAGTCTCAACGGCACCTTCATCATGGTGATGAACGATCCCCGCCGCCCTTACCACAAGACCTACGAAGTGGAATACGACCGCCATACCTACGACGGCCACAACTGGAAATACCTCAACCTCCCCATGGACGAGATAGAGCAGCTCGCTATCGCCCAGCTCAAGGACGGCCGCAAACTCTATAGCTCCTACGACGTGGGCAAGCAACTCGACCGCAAGCGCGGCTACCTCGACCTCGACAACTTCGACTACGCATCCCTCTTCTCCACCACCTTCACCATGGACAAGGCCCAGCGCATAGAGACCTTCGACAGCGGCTCCACCCATGCCATGACCCTCACCGCCGTAGATCTCGACGCCCAGGGCAAGGCCCGTAAGTGGAAAGTGGAAAACTCATGGGGTGCCGACAGCGGCGTAGGCGGCTACCTCATTATGACCGACCGCTGGTTCCGCGAATACATGTTCCGCCTCGTGGTCGATAAGCAGTACGTCCCCGCCGCCCTGCTCAAGGAGTACGAGCAGAAGCCTCTCATGGTCATGCCCGAAGACCCCCTCTTCTCCGCAGATGAGTAAAAAACCTGACAAACATAGTATGTTTAACCTTTTAAAAAATCAAAGTTATGAGTAACTACAAGATTATCGACGTTGAGGGCATTGGCCCCGTTTATGGTGAAAAACTTCAGGCAGCTGGCATCAAGGACACCGACGCCCTGCTCGAAAAGTGTGCAAAACCCGCTGGCCGCAAGGCACTCGAAGAAGAAACCGGCATCAGCGGCAAACTGATTCTGACGTGGACCAACCACTGCGACCTGATGCGTATCAACGGCGTAGGCCCCCAGTTCTCAGAACTGCTCGAGGCTGCAGGCGTAGATACCGTGAAGGAACTCAAGCACCGCGTGCCCGCTAATCTGCAGGCCAAGCTCGAAGAAGTCAATGCTGAGAAAAATCTTGTCAACCGCGTTCCCGCCGTTGCCGAGGTAGAGAAGATGATAGCCCAGGCCAAGGAGCTCCCCGCCGTGATGGAGTACTAATTATTGCATCTGAAATAACAGCGTCCTGCCCTCATTCCGAGAGCAGGACGTTTTTTATGTTTTTCTATATAGGATTTTTTCGTTTTGAGGGTGCACGGATGCCACATCGCCTTTGTATAAAGGCCGTGCACCCTCCTTGGAAGGGTGCCACGGGTGCCACAAGGGTGCCACGCCCATCCCATCCTGAAGAAAAGAACAAAAATCCACAAAAATCTGACACAAATCTTTCTCTTTAGCCTTATTGCATGGCAATAAAGAATTTTCTATCCAACTTCTATTTCAACCCTGCTTTATAGCCGCCCCTTATCAAGAGGCTCAAAATGTCCATAGGTGAATAAGTTGCTGAGTAGTTACCTGTTAGTTGCGTGATGAGCAATTTGGTTTCTGACTGTTAGTAGGTTTGAGAAATTCTCTAGAGAATTTTTTCCTTCCGATGATAGTTTGCTGGGCTTCCGATGATACTTTGCAGAAAATTCTCTAGAGAATTTATCAAAAGCGTAGCACCCTTGTGGCACCCGTGACACCCTTCTGAGGAGGGTGCCAGCCCTGTGTTTATCGGCGATGTGGCACCCGTGCACCCTCAAAAATGAAAAAATCCTATATGCGAAACATTTGGGCAACTAAAATATTTTTATTAAATTTGCATCCAAACAATAGAACTAACTTATGAAAATGGGATTTATAGTGAAAATGACAACTTACAAAAGATTCATTATTCTGTTATGGGGTGTCTTCATGACATTCGCATTGTCCTTTGCCCAAGTGGAGAATGACGTTATTGACATGAAAGATCCCATAACAGGCAAATGGGGCTATGCCTGCAAGATCCAGAATAGGAAGAGTCCATTGAAAGGGATCAAGAAACTTGCCGTTTCGTCATTCGGCAAAACAGGATCCGCCTTAATGTCAAAAGAAGATGCAGAGGCGATAGACTGGATTATTCCTCCTCTTTACGATGCTGTTGCACCAGAGTTTTCAGAGCAACTTGCTGGAGTGGAAGTAGGTGGATTAGTAGGCTTTATTGATATTTACAACCGCTTCATTATTGAGCCACGCTATGAACCTACAAAGAACCTTTCTGGATTCAAGTTGGGGTTGGCTGCCGTAAAGATAGGTGAGAAATATGGCTTTATCAATAAGAAGGGAGAGACGGTGATATCTCCTGTATTTGATTATGCCGAGAATTTCAAGGACAATATGTTGGCAACCGTCAAGCAGAATGGGAAATATGGTGCCATAGATTTAAATGGGAACATTGTTGTCCCATGTAAATACGCAGTAGAGGCAGCAATGGTGACAGTCCCCATATCAAACAAACCATACAGGAATGCATGTGATTCCGTTAAGAAAGAATTTCAGAATCAAGCATATAGCAAAGTCTGCTCACAGTTGAAGGCTTGTAATGATAAAGTCCAGCAGCGCATTTCAGATTCACTATGGATACAGTCTCTTGTGACTTCTCCCATGGGTGAAGGTGATGCGAAAGGCTTAAAAGACAACTATGGCCGAGTGATAATCCCTTGTCAGTTCTCATCAATTACTTATGATCAGAAGAATCACCTGTATATCGTGAAAGACGCCTTGAATCGGAGCGGGGTCTATACATACAAAGGTGACCGCCTGTTTCATCCCCTTTTTGACAGTATTGGGGATTTCCGCAACGGTCAAAGCGTCGCTTCCGTTGATGGCATCCAAGGCGTCATAGATGCTCATGGCTGGGTTGACCCGTCTTTTATGGACGACATCTGCAATACGGGTCTTCAGTATGACACAAATGGAGATGTTGCAAAGGCGCGTTCTCTTTATGAGCGCATATTATCAATCGATCCCAACCACGTAATGGCCCTTAATAATCTTGCTATCATTGACATCAACAACAAGGATTATAACAAGGGAATGAGGAAACTGAAACTTGCCAACAAACTTGCTCCTGAAAATGAACTGATAAGCGAAAACCTGCATGCTGCAAAAAAGAACAGGAACGAGCGGCGATGGAACCGTATAAACACAGGGTTGGAGATTGCTGCAGCCATTATCACAATAGGAGTAGCAACCTATTCTGCCGTTAATGGCGGGCAAAGTTCCCCGTCATCAGGGCTTACATCTTCTGAGGCGATGTCGTCAGGCAGTTATGACGATGGCTTTTCTTCTGCAGGCGGGAAATCAAAAGGAAGTACTTCTTCAAATTCAAAAGCGAGTCTGGGTAACTGGAGGGCTCTTGACAGAGCCTACAGCGGATATGAAGATCAACTCATGAGGATGAAGAGTTCAGGCAATTACGACAAGCAGGAAGTGAGGGATATCCAGAATAAGATGAAAGACATCAGGGATAAGATATACAAGCAGAGTGGAGGCCACCAAAGGGCTGCTTCCTCAATAGAATCCTGGAATCCGTAACAAAGAAAATTTAATGAGAAAGAGACAGAAACAGCAGGGCAGGTTCATATTTTTTCCATATTCTATGAACCTGCCCTGATAGAGAGGCATCAATCAAAGTTTTCCCCTGCCGTAGCAGATGGAGCACTTTCCGGAGCCGTTGCACGACACACAGTTACTCCACGTCTTGGTGTTGGTACCCGTATAAGTGCCGATATTCGTCCATTCTCCACATTTTCCGTGACAGTGCTGGCATACTCCTGTTCCGTTACAACTGTTACACTTCGTATAGACTGAACTGCTTGACGATCTATTGTTGGAAGAACCGCCGGAGTAGCCACCACCAGAGTTGGGAACGCTGACGTTTGAGCCGCCGCCACTGTTAGATGAATGGAAAACGCCGTCTTCAGAATAATAGCCAGTCGGCCCGTAGGCAGCAATCGTCAATGAAGTCCCATTACCTCCACAATATCTGCACCTGCCAGAATTTCCACAGAGTGAGCAAAATCCGAAATGGAAACCAGAACACTTTCCAGTGCCATGACAATATAAACACTTGCCGATAGCCACATATTTCTGCCAACCTTTTTCATTATAGAAACGGTATATAACCTGAGTAGAATGTTCATCACGTTCAGACCTTACGTATGGTCCCAGATCGGGAACTCTGCTTCTGCCCTCATATTGGCGGAGAACATCCAGATATGCAACACTATTCTGCCGATTGGCATATCCATTACTATAATTGTTAGCAGTACCCGTATTATAGAATGTCAAATAATCGCTATGCCCTATCCATTTTCCTGTATTTTCATCTTTTGCCCATAAACGGGTGTAATATGTATTTTTCCCAGATAATGGATTTAGGCGGTCATTATAAATGGCTACCCACCAATCACCGGTTGTTTTTGTTTGGCTCCATTGACATTTCAACGCATTTGACACAGTAACCATATTGTTCCCATCTGAAAACTTGTGATATGTTCCCTTAGGCATTTCAACATACATATAAACTTTCACAATATGACCTAAACATCCGGATACAGACATTTCATAATGGAATTGTAGCATTTTGCGGCCATCTTTGTCTGGCACATTATGCTCCAATCGGAGGTTGGAGAAGGTTGCAGATTGTGCAAGCAATCTGCAACCAACACTAACGGTGATGATTAATAAAAGAAATGTTCTTTTCATTTGCGTAATATGAAGAAGTCTTGTACATACCTTGTCGTCCCTTGATGAGTCCACTGATACCAGTACACATCTAAAGTGTCGCCTTTAAACTTTGCATTGAGAACGTCAACATACCATGGATTACAATATATTTCACCCACTCGGAATATTAATTTTTCACCATCAACAGAATAAGTTCCTGTTTTTTTTCTTATTATTTCTCGGCTCTCGGCATATTCAGAAGTCACGGATATAGCGTTAGTGTCCGTAAACTCTATGTTATAACTCACATGGTTTCCACTCATGGCGGTATAAAAATATGAATATGTTCTGCCTTTTAGACGCTCTTTTAACGAGCCATATGTAGTAGGATCGGATGGGTCAAAAACATCATCATCCTTGCTGCACGAAAAAAAAGTAAACAAAATGAGTGTTAATAAAACAACTACTGAGCCTGATTTCTTCATTTGTCTTGAATATAAAAGGGTTAGAACTCAATACCAATCAAGAAGTTTGGAGTTATTATCCACTCTGTTTTCTCGTCTGTAGTCGTATAGGTAATATATTTCCCGTTAGGCCCGGTATTACTGCTGGAGTTATTGAGATTGCGCCTGGTAGATGTTTCTTTCCAGAAACTACCCGTTGATGTTATTGTGGTTTTGTTTGTGGAAATGTCGCAATATAGTCCAACAACAAGTTTTTTAAATTTGACGCCTGCACCTGCACCATAAATCATTCCACCTTTTTCTGACTTAAAGTTGTATAAGTAGCCACAATTACCTTGGACAAAAGGTTTTATTTCTGTACGCAATGGTATCGTAAAACGTATTTTCCCATAGCCTCCTGCACTGAATGCTGTAACATCGTTTCCTGTGCTAACTCCTGCTATTGGCCCCGCTCCCAAATAGAGCATATCCTTAAATTTGTACCCTAAATCATAACCTAAATAAGTAGAAAAGACCTTGTCCTTATAGCCTAGTTTCAGATCCGACGATGTTGCGAAACCACTGTTTTGAGCATAGGAAGAAATTGAAATGAAAAGGCAGATTGCCATAAATGTTTTTTTTGAAAAGATGTTCATAATTTGTCTTTTATAACAAAAGGCGGAACCATTCGATACTTATCCGAAGTATGGTTACCGCCAAGTAGACCTGTCGCAAACAAGCACGAATAGTCCACGCCTATCAAGCATGAACTTTGATCTGCTTGTTCTCTGCGACGAATGATTGGCGGTATTCTACTTCTGAGAACAAGAGCAAAAGCTCAAATATCTATGTAATAAGTACGAACAGAAACGCTATTCTGTAAGTTAATAATATGTGTTATTAAATTCTCTGTGGCCTTGTGGGGCTGAGCCTCATCTGCGGGCCGATAGCGTTTGTTCTGTTTTCTACTTCATTGGCTATTTCGGTTTAAAGGGTTAAACAATATTTCGTCTATATCTTAAATTCCAATTTTCCATTTGCAAAAATAATTGTTTTCGCTGAAAGTTCCAAATAATCAGTTGCTTTTTTCTTTTTTGCATAAAGAAAGTTAAAAGAGATTCGATTTGCTTGCTTTATAATAAGATTATAATTATCTTTGCATAAAGTTGTAACAAGTTAAATTTCAGCATCCTATGGCTATAATAAACCCGTTTGTTACCCAAGGCTACTTGTCGCCACACTACTTCTGTGATCGTGTGGAAGAGACGAATTATCTGACGAACCTCATTGTCAATGGCAATAATGTTGCGCTTATCTCACCCCGTCGTCTTGGGAAAACGGGGCTAATACACCATTGTTTTGAACAGCAGAGTATCAAGGACGATTACTACACTTTCATCGTAGATATCTATGCCACCAAAAATCTGCAGGAACTGGTGTTCTGTTTGGGCAAGAGCATCTTGGGGGCATTAAAGCCACAAGGTCGTAAGGTGTGGGAGCGGTTCGTAAATACGCTCAGCTCTTTGAGAGGAAGTATATCGTTTGATATCAATGGGTTGCCGGAATGGGGACTTGGCGTGGGGGATGTTAAAGTGCCACAAACCACGTTAGATGAGATTTTCATGTATCTTGAACAAGCAGACAAGCCGTGTATTGTTGCTATTGATGAGTTTCAAGTGGTGGCAGGCTACCCGGAAGGTAATGTTGAAGCGATACTCCGCACACATATCCAGCGGTGCAAGAATACGAGATTCATTTATGCCGGGTCACAACGGCACATGATGGCAGAGATATTCGCCACACCCTCGCGTCCTTTCTACCAGAGCACCAGCCTGATGACTTTAGCCCCTATTAATGTCGATCGTTACGTAGAGTTTGCTCAAAGCCTGTTCAGGGAATATCAAAAAGACATTGCTGAAGAAACTGTTCGGGAGGCATATCAACGCTACGATGGGGTCACATGGTACGTGCAGACAATACTTAATGCCCTGTTTTCCATGACGGAGTCTGGCGGTAAATGTAAGCCAGAATCTATAGATACAGCCATTCAGCAAGTTGTTACCCAGCAGAGTTTTACCTATAGTGCACTGCTCTTTCAACTGCCTTCGAAACAGAAAGAGGTTCTTATGGCTATTTGCAGGGAGGGAAAGGCTACAAACATTACCTCTCGTCCGTTCCTTCAGCGGCATCATCTTACAGCCAGCACTGTTCAGGGAGCGGTCAAAGGGTTGTTGGAAAAAGATTTTATTACCCAGGATTTAGGGACCTATAGCGTTTATGACAAGTTCTTCGCTATATGGCTTTTACAACAATAATAAAAAATCCGCTTTTCAGCTGAAAGGCGGATTTTTTTATTGCTTTTTTACGAAGGGAATTCTTACACGAGGTGCTCCACGAGGTCGGCGCGGTCGCCGGGGAGCATGTCGATGACGGGAATCTCAATCATGGTGTAGCAGCCGGGCTGCTGGCGCATGGAGGCGCGGGCTACATTGACGAGTACCTGACCGGTGAGGGCGGGGTTGTTGATGCTCATGTTGAACTCCAGACGCTGGTTCTGGGTCTTGCCGCTGACGCCTTTGCGCACGAGGTTGACACCGTGGCCCATGTCGCGGACGGCATCTACGCTCTCTACGGCAAAGACGTGGGTCTCGTCGTTGGCGAAGTAGGGGTCAGCCTTGATGGAGGCGGTGACGTCTTCGAGCTTGGCGCCGTCTTCGAGCTCTACATAGACCATGCGGCGATGAATGCCTTCACCGAGGGGGATGGTCATGGAGAGGGCGTTCTTGACACCGGCCTTGGAGCGCACGCAGACGCTGTGGCCCATCGACATGCCGGGGCCGAAGTTGGTGTAGCTGAGGCCTTTGGGCGCGAGGCTCTGCATGAGGGTGCGCACGATGGAGTCGGAGCCTGGGTCCCATCCGGCGGCAATGACACTGACGGTGCCGGTCTGCTTGTTGAGCTGCATGAGGCGCTCGCGGTAGCCGCGAATCTGTGTATGGATGTCGAAGGAGTCAACGGTGTTGATGCCCAAGGGCAGGATCTGGTTGGCATATTCCTCGCAGGAGCGGGTGGGAGTGGCCAGGATGGCTACATCGACGTCCTGGAGTTCGCGGATGTCTTTGACTACGGCGTAGGGGGCCAGTTCGGCGGGTTTGTTCTCGTCGCCGTTGCGGCGCACGATGCCAGCCACCTCGAAATCTTCGGATGCTTCGAGGGCCTGGAGGGTGTACTTTCCGATGTTGCCGTAACCTACGACGGCTGCTCTGATTTTCTTCATATTATATTACGCTTTAATGAGTGTTTGTCGTTTGTCGGGTGCAAAATTACACAAAATGATTGAAACGGCAAGCATTTTGCGCGTTTTTTTAATGGTTTGCTTGCTTTTTGACTGAATTGGGCTGGGGCGTGCTTGGATTATTTGGTTCTTGCGGATAGTTAATTTTGGGCAGGATGCAATAAAAGAGGGTGCGCGTGCGTTAATTAAGTTGTATATATACGATTTAGTTGACTGTTTATAGTAGAAGAAGATGATAGAATACGTGAAGGGTGAAGTGGTGGAACTCACCCCGGCTTATGCTGTGATAGAGGCCCACGGAGTGGGCTACGGACTGAATATCTCGCTCAATACCTACTCTGCCGTGCAGGGCAGGAAGGAGGCGCGGCTGTGGGTGGCTGAATCGATCCGCGAGGATGCCTACGTGCTCTTCGGATTTGCCACGAAGCAGGAGCGCGACATGTTCCTGCTGCTCATCACGGTGAGCGGAGTGGGTGCCGGTACGGCGCGGATGATTCTCTCGTCGCTCTCGGTGCAGGAGCTCTGCAACGTGATATCGACGGGCGATGAGCGGGTGCTGAAGGGCGTGAAGGGTATCGGCTTGCGAACGGCCCAACGCATCATCGTGGACCTGAAGGACAAGATCGTGAGCAGTGGCCTGGCTCAGGAACTGCCTGCCACGGCGGGACGTGCCACCCAGCTGGTGAGCTCGCCGGTGAAGGACGAGGCTATGAGTGCGCTGACGATGCTGGGCTTCTCGCCCGCTCCTACAGCGAAGGTGGTGAACGCCATCCTGCTGAAGGACCCGACGCTACCCGTGGAGCAGGTGGTGAAGCTGGCGCTGAAGCAGATTAAATAAAAGACCCACCTAAATCCTCCCTGTTTAGGGAGGACTTGCGGAGCGTTCAAACTTGAAACTTGGAACATGGTATGGGAAGACTGAAGTGGATATTGATGGTGATGGTGCTGGTGAGCATGAATGTGCTGGCCTGGACCAGTGCGCCCTGGCTTCAGGATGATCCCAGAAGGCGGCAGCAGAGGACGACCCTTCCACAGGAAGGAAGAGCCCCCCTAAATCCCCCCCAAGGGGGGACTCTCGGGAAGGGAAGGGGAGAGAAGAAGGATTCTTCACTCTTCACTCTTCACTCTTCACTTCTTATCGACGACGAGGAGATACCCGACTCGCTGCTCAATCCGCGGTGGAAGATACAGCGCACGCAGCCCATCACGCAGGAAGACCTCAAGCGCGGGGCTGCCGACTTGATGATGCCCCAGAACATTGAGCAGAAGGTGGAGTACAACGACACGCTGGGCGGCTACCTGATCGGTTCGAAGATGGGTAACCAGTATCTGGGTGCGCCGGTGCTGATGACGGCTGAGGAGTTTGGCGAGTGGTGCAACGCCCAGCTGCGGCGCGACTTCTACCGCAAGAAGAACAATGAAATCTATCAGGCCAAGGGCAAGGAGAAATTCGATTTCACCGACATGCACTTCGAACTGGGACCGGCAGAGAAGATCTTCGGCCCCGGCGGCGTACGCGTGAAGACGCAGGGAACGGCCGAGCTGAAACTCGGTGCCACGATGAAAAACGTGGACAACCCCTCGCTGCCCATCCGCAACCGCAAGACCACGACGATGAACTTCGACGAGAAGATTAACCTGTCGGTCAATGGAAAGGTGGGCGACAAGGTGAACATGAACCTGAACTACAACACCGATGCCACCTTCGACTATGATGCCCAGAACATGAAACTGAAATATGAGGGCAAGGAAGACGAAATCGTGAAGCTCGTGGAAGGCGGCAACGTGTCTTTCCCCAGCAATTCCACGCTCATACGCGGCGCATCGAGCCTTTTCGGTATCCGCACAGACCTGCAGTTCGGCAAGCTGAAACTCCAGACGGTGGTGTCGCAGAAAAAATCATCGTCGAAGAGCGTTTCGAGCAAGGGTGGCGTGCAGACCACACCGTTTGAGCTGGACGTGGCCGACTATGAGGAGAACCGCCACTTCTTCCTCTCAGCCTTCTTCCGTGAGAAATATAACGCCTCGATGAAGAAACTGCCCAACCTGACCACCGGTATCACCATCAACCGTGTGGAGGTGTGGGTGACCAACAAGACCGGTACGACGACCAACACCCGAAACATTGTAGCCTTCAACGACCTCGGCGATGGCCCCGTGGCAACCGTTCCGGCGCAGAACAGTGCCAACGGTCTTTACGCGCAGCTGACCAGCACCTATGCCGACGCGCGCAATATCGACCAGACGACCTCGGTGCTCGACGGCCACGACGGGCTGGAAGGCGGCACTACCTACGAGAAACTGGAGAGTGCGCGGCTGCTCAATTCGTCGGAATATACGCTCAACAGCGCGATGGGCTACATTTCGCTGAAGACGGCGCTACAGACCGACCAGGTGCTGGCCGTGGCCTATGAATATACGTACAACAGCCAGACCTACCAGGTGGGAGAATTTGCCTCTGACGTCACCGGCAACACCACCAACGCCCTTTACGTGAAATCGCTCAAGAACACGAGCCAGTCGCCGAAGATGTCGAACTGGAAGCTGATGATGCGCAACGTGTATTACCTGGCATCGACAGTGGAGCGCGACAAGTTCCGGCTCGACGTGAAATACCAGAGCGATACCACGGGCGTGTACCTCTCGTATATTCCTGAGGCGCAAGTGAAAGACCTGCCCATCATCAAGCTGATCGGTGCCGACCGCCTGGATAACAACAACAAGGCCCATTCGAATGGCTATTTCGACTACGTGAGCGGCTACACGGTGAGCAACGGGCGCGTGTTCTTCCCCTGCGTGGAGCCTTTCGGAAAGGACCTTCAGGACTATCTGCAGAGTTATGGCATCCCTTCGGCCGTGGCTCAGAAGTATGCCTTCACCGAACTCTACGACACCACGAAGACTGCCGCCAAGCAGGTGGCCGAGAAAGACAAATACCTGCTCGTGGGACAGTTTCGCGGTTCGAATGCCAGCGTGATTTCGCTGGGTGCCTACAACGTGCCTCCAGGGTCTGTGGTGGTGACAGCCGGCGGTCAGGAACTGCACGAAGGCTCCGACTATTCGGTGGATTACAATGCCGGCGAGGTGACCATTCTGAACCAGAGCATCATCGATGCCGGAACGGCGGTGAACGTGTCGCTGGAGAGCCTCACCGACTACGGGCAGATGAGGAAGACGATGTTCGGCCTGAACTGGGAGTACGACTTCTCGAAGAATTTCCAGATGAGCGGTACCGTGCAGCACCTCTCCGAACAGGCTCTGACCACGAAGGTGTCGATGGGTGCAGAACCGCTCAACAACACCCTTTGGGGCGTGAACCTCAACTGGAAGAAGGAGAGTCAATGGCTCACCAACATGCTCGACAAACTGCCCGGACTGCATCTCACACAGCCCTCGCAGATATCGCTGACGGGAGAGTTCGCACAACTCTTCAGCGGAAAAGCCCAGGGCACACAGGACAATGCTTCCTACCTCGACGATTTCGAGAACACGAAAAACACCATCGACGTGTCGTCGCCGCACTCGTGGATCATTTCCAGCGTGCCCAGCACGATAGCCGGCTATAACGACAAGACATCCGTGCAGAGCGGCTACAACCGTGCGTTGTTGTCATGGTACAACATCGACCCGCTCTTCACCCGCCAGAGCAGTTCGCTGACACCCGGACATATCCGGAGCGACCTGGAACAGCTTTCCAACCATTATGTGCGTGAAGTGCCTGTGAGAGAGCTTTATCCGAACCGCGACCAGAGCAGTTATAACGGTGCCACAGCGACACTGCCGATTCTGAATCTGGCCTATTATCCGCAGGAGCGTGGTCCCTATAACCTGGATCCCAATCTGAATGCCGACGGCACACTGCCCAATCCGCAGCAGCGATGGGGTGGCATGATGCGCAAACTCGACACCAACGACTTCGAGACGGCCAATATCGAGTACATAGAATTCTGGATGATGGATCCCTTCGCCTATACGGGCAGCGACCGCAGTTATGGCGGTGAACTCTACATTGACTTGGGAGAAGTGAGCGAGGACGTGCTGCGCGACGGAAAGAAATTCTATGAGAGCGGCATGCCCGTTGACGGCAGCAGTGCCTTCATGACCACACAGTGGGGTAAGATTCCGACCTCATCGACCGTGACCTATGCCTTTGCCACGACTTCCGGTTCAAGGGCTTTGCAGGATGTGGGTTACAACGGATTGACTGACGAGGAGGAACGCTCGTTTGGCGACTACCAGACCTTCCTGCAGAACATCCGTGGAGCCGTGAGCGATTCTGCCTATCAGGCTATCAGTGCCGACCCTGCCAACGATAACTACCACTACTTCCGCGGCAGCGACTTCGACCGCAATGAGACCAGTATCCTGGACCGCTACAAGCGTATCAACATGCCTCAGGGCAACTCGCCCGACAGTGACTCACGCACAGAGAGCTATGACACTTCCTACAAGACGACGCCCGACGTGGAGGATATCAACCAGGACTACACGCTGAATGAATATGAGAAGTATTTCCACTATCACGTGTCGCTCCACCCCGGCGATACCATCCTGGGGCAGAACTTCATCGTCGATAAGCGCATAGGCCGGCCTAATCTGCGCAATGGCAAGCAGGGCTACGTCACGTGGTATCAGTATCGCATACCACTCGACCGCTGGGAAGAGAAGTTCGGCTCGATCAGCGACTTCTCGAGCATCCGATTCATGCGTATGTACCTCACGGGTTTCGAGAAGCCCATCGTGCTCCGTTTCGGAAGTCTTGACCTGGTGCGCGGCGAATGGCGCTTCTATGAGCAGTCGCTCAATACGGGAGCCTCAGAGGGTGGCAGCATGGCCGTCAGTGCGGTGAACATTGAGGAAAACAATGACAAGAAGCCCGTCAACTACGTGCTGCCTCCAGGCATCCGCAGAGAGCAGGACCCCACGCAGCCGCAGCTGGTGGAAAACAATGAGCAGGCCCTGAATATGGTGGTGGAGAATCTGGGCAACGGCGAGTCGAAGGCCGTCTATAAGAATTCCACGCTCGACCTCAGGCAGTACAAACGTCTGGAGATGTTTGTGCATGCCAATGCTATGGAGCAGAACATCACTAACCTGAAAGACAAGGAGCTGGCCATTTTCATCCGCTTGGGTAGCGACTACAAGAACAACTACTACGAATACCTCATCCCGCTCGACCTTACCCCTGCAGGCCATTATGACCGCTATTCACCTGCCGACTGCCGTGCCGTCTGGCCAGAGAACAATATGCTCAACATTCCGCTTGAGATCTTCACGCAGGTGAAGAAGATGCGTAACAGGGCCAAGAGTGAGAACCCCTCGCTCTACAGCTTCTCTGTACCCTTCACCTATACTGACCCCGATCATCCCAACAATGTGGTCACCGTGCTGGGTAATCCTTCGCTTGGCGAGGTGAAGACGATGATGATCGGTGTGCGCAATATGGTGCCGCAGCCGAAGTCGGGAGAAATCTGGGTGAACGAACTCCGCCTGAAAGAATACAACAACAATGGCGGTTGGGCTGCTCAGGGAACACTCAATGTGCAGATGTCAGACTTTGGCGTGGTGAACGTCAGTGGCAAATATCAGTCAGAAGGCTTCGGCGGGCTGGAGGATGGCGTGTCGAACCGTTCCACCAACGATCATGGTGCCTATAGCGTCACCACGAATTTAGAGCTCGGCAAGTTCTTCCCCGATAAGGCCAAGGTGTCGGCACCGCTCTATTATTCAGTCACGAAGGAGAAAAAGAAACCCAAGTATAATCCCCTCGACACCGACATGCTTCTCAAGGACGCCCTTGAAGCCACAGCCGACAAAGCAGAGAAAGACTCGATAGAGCGTATCGCCGTGACACGCAACACCTCCACCAACTTCGCACTCAACAACTGGCGTGTGGGTATTGCCACCAAGCGTCATCCGATGCCTTACGACCCGGCTAACTTCTCTTTCTCCTACAGTCATTCGCACAACCATTCGCAAGGTGAGACCACGGTTTATGAAAACGAAGACCAGTGGCGCGGTTCGCTGAACTATAGCTACACTCCTGTCTATAAAGCCTGGGAACCTTTCAAGAAGCCCTTTGCCAAGAACAAGTCGAAATGGCTCGACATCCTGAAGCGTTTCGGACTCAACTGGCTACCGCAGAACATATCCTTCAATACGGACATGACACGCTACTACCACGAACTGCAGGAACGTGACATGGAAGATGTTGGCGGCTCACAGCTGCCCGTGAGCTTCTCCTCGCAGTTCCTCTGGAACCGTGAGTTCTCCATCCGTTGGGATCTCACCAAGAACCTGCACATGAACTTCTCAAGCGGCACTCATGCTGAGATTGAGGAACCATACTTCCAGATTAATAAGGATCTTTATCCCACGGAGTATGCCGCCTGGAAAGATTCGGTATGGACCAGTATCAAGCACTTGGGAACGCCGCTTGACTACGGGCAGAACTTCACCGCTTCCTATCAGCTGCCGCTCAATCTCATTCCCATCTTCGACTGGGTCAATGCTGATGCATCCTTCAAATCCTCTTACAAGTGGCTCAGGGGAACGGCCGACGAGGATGGCAAGTCGTATGGCAACACCATCACCAACGACCGCCATCTGACCATCAACGGTACCTTCTCGCTGGAGAGGCTCTACAACCACATTCCCTTCCTGAAGAAGGCCAACGACCGTTTCAATAAGACTCCGAGCAGAACCACCAACAACAGGAAGACCCCGAACCGGAACAACCGAAATAACAACAAGAAAGACGACAAGGACAGCAAGGCCGAGGCCAAGACGCTGCCTAAGAACAAACGCGCGTTCGAGAAGGAAATCACACTGCTGCCCGACACTTCGATCACCGTTTCGCACGGCAAGAACAGCAAGCGCCTGATGGTATCGGCCAAGACGAAGGACGGCAAGTCGTTTAAGTTGAAATACAAGGTAGTTGACCAGAATAAGATAAAGATTACCTCGAAGGTGGACACCTCAACGGCCATCAAAATAGCCGTCACAGCCAAGGAACCGCTTGACGACCAGAAGTGGTACAAGACCGCTCAGGTGCTGGCCCGTGGATTGATGATGGTGCGCAACGTGTCTTTCACTTACAACAATCAGTATGGTATGGCTCTCCCGGGCTTCCTGCCTAATGTGGGCAATGCCTTCGGACAGTATAATGGCAATGTGCTCGCACCGGGACTCGACTTCGCTTTCGGTATGGCCGGTGACAGCTATATCAATAAGGCCGTTGACAACAAATGGCTGCTGATGGCCGACAACATATCTACGCCCGCTACCACTAGTGCCATGGAGGACCTCCAGTTGAGAATGACCTTGGAGCCCGTGAAGAATCTGAAGATTGACCTCAATGCGGCTCACACGCAGAATAAGGCCCGCAGCGTGCAGTATATGTATAGCGGCATGCCCACGATGCAGAGCGGATCATTATCCATGACCACCATTTCCATCAAGTCGGCTCTTGAGGGAATGGGCAATGCCAACAATGGCTATCACAGCAAGTCGTTTGAGAATTTCTGCCAGTCGATTGGCGGCTATCGCGAGAAGGTTCAGACCCAGTATGCCGATGCCGTTTATCCCTCGACTATGGGGGGCTATGGCGGACGTCAGTATGATGCGGCAAATGGCGAAGTGCAGAAGTATAGCGGCGACGTGCTTATACCAGCCTTCCTCAACAGCTATACTGCAATGTCGTCAGGTCTCGACATCTTCCCCGGACTTTTCCGGATGCTGCCTAACTGGACACTGAGATACAGTGGCCTCGGACAGCTGCCTTGGTTCCGTGACCACTTCAAGAGCGTCAATATCAACCACTCCTACAAGAGCATCTATTCGGTAGGCTCCTATAGCAGTTACAGCACGTGGCAGGAATATATGAACGGTCTCGGATTCATCAAGGATGCCACTACGGGCAATCCCGTTCCTTCATCGATGTTCAATGTATCCACCGTGAGCATCAACGAATCATTTGCTCCACTCTTGGGAGTCGATGTGACGCTGCAGAACAACCTCACCTGCAAACTCGAATACCGTACCACCCGTGTGCTTACGCTCTCGATGACCTCCGTGCAGATCAATGAGGCGCTCTCCAAGGACTGGGTCGTAGGCATGGGCTACAAGATCAGCGATTTCAATTTCTTCGGACTTGCTGGAGGCGGCAATTCCCGCAAGGTGAAGGGTAAGGGCAAGAATAACCAAAATGAGGAGAAAAGATCATCCACGACGACGAAGAAGAGTGGCGTGAACCATGACCTCAACCTCCGTCTTGATTTCAATCTCCGTAATCAGGCTTCACTCAGTCGCGACATTGCTACGATGACCAGTGCTGCATCCAGCGGAAACCGAGCCTTGAAGTTCTCCTTCAGTGCCGACTACACACTTTCCCGAATGCTCACGATGAGTTTCTTCTACGACCAGCAGACCAACACCCCGTTGCTCTCATCGTCGAGCTATCCTACCACAACGCGCGACTTTGGACTTTCCGTGAAGTTCTCTCTGACAAGGTGATTATTAATTGATAATGTTAAAATAGCGATTATGAGAAAAAGAAATTTATTGACAATGCTTTTCCTTTGCGCAATGACGCTCCCTACCATGGCGCGGGCTGTAGGTGAAATCCGTCCGAAACTGGTGGTGGGCATCGCCGTAGATCAAATGCGCTGGGATTATCTTTACCGTTTTTATGATGAGTATGTGGACGGTGGTTTCCGCCGCATGCTCCGCGATGGCTATTCCTTTGAGAACTGCCAGATCAACTACATCCCTTCTGTGACAGCCATTGGCCATACCTCTTTATATACAGGATCGGTGCCAAGCATCCATGGTATTGCAGGCAACAATTTCCTTAAAAACGGCAAGATGGTCTATTGCTGCAGAGATACCACCGTGCAGACTGTTGGCTCCAATACCAAGGCTGGTCAGATGTCGCCTCTCAACCTTCAGGTGACCACTATCGGCGACGAACTGAAGACCGCCACCTCCTGGAAGTCGAAGGTCGTCGGCATTTCGTTCAAGGACCGTGCGGCTATCCTTCCCGCAGGCCATAGTGCTGATGCTGCCTATTGGTTCGACAAGGATGCCAAGTGCTTCATCAGTAGCACCTATTACATGGAGAAATTGCCTCAGTGGGTGAATGCTTACAATGAGAAGATCAACAAGAAACTTCCCATCGACGACATCCAGTATCAGCCCTATGGCAACCAGATCGTGATGGAGATGGCGAAGGCCGCCATCAAAGGTGAGCGTCTTGGTCAGCGTGATGAGACCGACATGATCTGCGTCAGTTTCTCTTGTCCTGACATCACTGGCCATCAGTATGGCACCCACCATGAACTGACCCACAAACAGTATATCGGGCTCGACAAGCAGCTGGCCGAATTCTTTACATATCTCGACCGTACGGTAGGGCAGGGGCAGTGGCTTGCTTTCCTCAGTGCCGATCATGGAGCAGCCAACAGCATTAAGCAAAATCTGGAGCACATGATTCCGGCAGGCAATTTCTCGAACGGCAAGACGCGCGATGCACTCAACGCAATGCTTGCCTCAAAGTTCTCTACCTCGGAAAAATTGATTCCCGAACTCTTTGACTACAAGGTGGAGCTCGACCACGAGGCAATAGCCCGTGCCGGACTGAAGACCTGCGACGTGAAACAGGCCATCAAGGAATACCTTGAGAAAGACACCATGGTGATGTATGTCGTTGACATGGAACATGCTGCTGAGGCTCCTGTTCCTGCCGCCATACGCGAAAAGATTATTAATGGCTATAACCGTGAGCGCAGCGGCGATATTCAGATTGTTCTCAAGCCTCAGTTCCTGAGTGGATGGCGCAACATGGGATACGGCACTTCCCACGGCCTGTGGAATCCCTACGACTGTCACATTCCCTTTGTGCTTTTGGGATGGGGTGTTGAGCATGGTGCCTATCATCACGAAGTCCATATCACGGATATTGCCCCTACCGTCTGCTCCCTCATCCACATCCAGATGCCCAGCGGCTGTATCGGACAGGGTGTTTACGAAGAATAAGAAAAAGGCTCTCAATTGAGAGCCTTTTCTGTTGGTTTATTTGTCGTATGCATGTACGGGATAGTCGGTGGTGAAGTGGAGCCCTCGGCACTCTTTGCGCTCAATGGCCCAGCGAGTGATGAGATAGCCCACGTTGATCATGTTTCTGAGTTCGCAGATATCCTTTGATGCCTTTACTCGCTTGAAGAGATTCTCCGTCTCTTCGTAGAGCATGTCCAGACGGTCCCAGGCACGCTTCAGGCGAAGGTCGCTGCGCACGATGCCCACGTAGTTGGACATAATTTGATTCACTTCCTTGATGCTCTGCGTGATGAGCACTTTCTCCTCGTTGGTCATTGTGCCCTCGTCGTTCCATTCGGGCACTTTCTCATTGAAGTCGTATTCATCTACGTGTGCCAGCGAGTGCTTGGCGGCAGCATCGGCATAAACCACGGCCTCGATGAGTGAGTTGGAGGCCAGACGGTTGCCGCCGTGGAGTCCTGTGCAGGAGCATTCTCCGAGGGCGTAGAGACGGTCGATGGATGAGCATCCGTTCAAATCTACTTTGATGCCGCCGCACATATAGTGGGCAGCGGGACGCACGGGTATATAGTCGCTGGTGATGTCGATGCCAATCGAGAGACACTTCTGGTAGATGTTGGGGAAGTGGTGGCGCGTCTCGGCAGGGTCCTTATGGGTGATGTCGAGGCAAACGTGGTCAATGCCGTGAATCTTCATTTCCTTGTCGATGGCGCGGGCCACGATGTCGCGAGGAGCCAGCGAGAGGCGCTCGTCGTATTTCTCCATGAAACTCTCGCCGTTGGGCAGTCGTAGAATGCCACCATAGCCGCGCATGGCCTCGGTGATGAGATAGGCGGGATGCGTCTCATTGGGATTATGCAGCACGGTGGGATGAAACTGTACGAACTCCATGTCGGCCACCGTTCCCTTGGCACGATATACCATGGCAATACCGTCGCCCGTGGCGATGACGGGGTTGGAAGTGGTCAGATAGACGGCTCCGCATCCACCCGTGCACATTACGGTGACCTTTGACAGATAGGTGTCCACCTTCTGCGTCTCGGGATTCAGCACGTAGGCTCCGTAGCAGTTAATGTAGGGAGTGCGGCGTGTCACGCGGGCACCCAGATGGTGCTGCGTGATGATTTCCACGGCGAAGTGGTTTTCCTTGATTTCGATGTTGGGATTGCTGCGCACGGCCTCCATCAGTCCGCGCTGTATCTCGGCTCCCGTATCGTCGGCATGGTGCAGGATGCGGAATTCCGAATGGCCTCCTTCGCGGTGCAGGTCAAATGAGCCGTCTTCCTTCCGGTCGAAGTTAACGCCCCACTTGACGAGTTCCTCTATCTGTGATGGCGCTTTACGTACCACCTGTTCCACGGCAGCACGGTCTGAGATATAGTCGCCGGCAATCATCGTGTCCTCGATATGCTTTTCAAAATTATCAACCAGAAGGTTGGTGACCGAGGCCACGCCTCCTTGTGCAAACGACGTGTTTGCCTCTTCGAGGCTGGTCTTGCAGATCATGCAAATCTTACCTTTTTTCTCCCTAGCCACTTTCAGGGCATAGCTCATACCGGCCACTCCGGCACCGATGATGAGGAAATCGTATTTGTGTACCATATATTTGTTTTGGTTTTCAAGGGGCAAAGATAATAAAAAAAGAAGAATAATTAATGAATAAAGAAGTTTTTTTGCTATAATGCCGTTTATAAATGCCTTAAACGGGAGAAATGGATTCCCAATTTCCCATTTTCCCAAATTCCCATTTTTGGTTTTTTCAGGTAAGGGGAAAGGCAAAGATGGAGAAATATATTAACAAATATTATAGATATATATATTTAAATAAATATATATATCTATCTATTTTCTCACCATCTATCTCGAATCATCAAAAATGGGAAAATGGGAAAATGGGAATTTTTCTTTTCCCCTTTCCAGACGGGCCTTGTGGGGGTTTGTCAAGAAATATGAAGAGCCGACAGCGGAAATCTCTGCAACGGCTTTTATAAAAAATGTTAATAGGAATGTTTGCCCCTTGTAGCCCCTTTCCTAAGGGGGATTTTTGGGGAGGGTGCCTAAAACTCGTCTAGATAGTGCACGATGCGATTCACCTGGCGGGGTGAGGCTCCTTTTTTTGCATCGTTTCCGTTGGGTGGAAGCAGGGCTTCTGATGGACGGAAGCGGTGTTTCCACTTGGTGGAAGCAACGCAGGCGGTTGCTAAGTGCCCATAAGTTGCCCAAAGGGGATATAATTCGCTTTAAGTCGCCGTAAGTCGCCTTAACGGCTCTTTGCTTCATGGGAAAGTTGTATCTTTGCAATGCATTAATTAAAATAAAAACGCGGTTTTATTTTGTATTGTTCTCATTTATTCGTAACTTTGCAATAATAAATGAAGTATATGAAAAAAGTTATTTTGATAGCCGCTCTCGTGGTGGCAGCGATGCCTTCGATGGCACAGGGATTAAAATATTCGGTCAACGGAACCTATACTGGTGAAGGCAAGAAAATCTATCTCATGGACCAACTGACGGAAAAAGCCATCGACAGCATGGTCGTAGCCGGTGGCAAGTTCTCATTCAGCGGCACAGCCCCGAAAGATGCCCTTATGGCAGTCAGGGCTGAGGGCAAGACTTGGCAGACGCCATTCTTCAACGACGGCACCCCCGTGGCCATCAATGTCAACGACAGTACGCTGACGGGCTCTCCGATGAATGAGCGTCTGACGAGGTACGACATAGAGTCAAACATCCCCAGCCGTGCTTTCTATGAGAAGGTTTCAAAGATGACCGAAGAGCAACTGCAGGCCCATCTGGAGGAACTCTCTGAGGAGAACAACAAGGTGATGGCCGCACAGATTGCCTTTGCCAACAAGATATTCAAGGAGGAACGCCAGTCGCTTATACCGTTGGCTTTCGCCCAGTTGTATTTCTTCGACAATGGCATCGAGGCCTACGATGAGCTCGTCAAGGAGCAGGTGCCCTTTGCCAGCCATCCTTATCTAAAGAAGGCAAAAGACGAGATAGCAGAACTGTTGAAGCAAGATGGCAGCCCGAAGATGGATTTCGTAGGCCAGCAGTTTACTGACCTTGAGATGGCCGATCCCGAAGGCAAGATGCATAAAATCAGCGAGCTGGTAGGTTCGGGCAAGTGGGTGCTCGTGGATTTCTGGGCTTCGTGGTGTGGGCCTTGCCGTGCTGAGATGCCTAACGTGCTGGATGCCTACAACAAGTATCATGACAAAGGTTTCGAGGTCATAGGTGTGTCCTTCGACGAAAAGAAACCGGCATGGGTAAGAGCCATCTCACAGCTTCAAATGCCGTGGCTGCAGATTTCCGACCTGAAGGGCTGGAACTGTGCTGCTGCTCCTGCCTACAAGATTGATGCCATCCCCGACAATATCCTCATTGATCCCCAGGGGAAAATCATCGGTCGTGCCCTCCGTGGAAAGGCTCTACAAAACTGCTTGCAGAAGATATTTGAGTAGTATTTTTTGCAGCAGCATAAGACTGACAACAAATGAAAAAACTTCTTTTGATATATTCAATGTGGATGCTGACCCTTTCTGCCGCTTTTGCGCAGCAGACGGGTGGAAGTAACCTTCTGGACGTGACCGTGGGGGAGCATGTGGACGGCTCTACGCCTACCGATTCCCTGACAACGGACTCGCTGGCCGCCGACACGCTTGCTCTGGACACCATTGCCGAACCCGTGGCGCTGCCCTGGCCACAGAACGTGCAGGCCCGCCTCGATGCCATCCTGAAGAGCCGTCAGTTTCAGACCACGCAGATCGCACTTCAGGTATATGACCTGACCGCCGACTCCGTGATTTATCAGTACAACGAGCGGCAGCAGATGCGTCCGGCTTCCACGATGAAGATGATCAACGCCGTGACTTCGCTCGATCGGCTGGGGGGCAGCTATCAGTTCAAGACGCGGCTCTATTACACGGGCAAGGTGGATTCCTGCGTGTTGCGTGGCAATCTGTATTGTAAGGGCGGTATGGACCCGGCCTTCAACGTGGATGACCTGAATGCCTTCGTGGAGAGCGTGAAAAAACTGGGCGTGGATACTATCCGTGGCAATATCTATGCCGACCTCTCGATGAAGGACACCGATCGCTGGGGCGAAGGCTGGTGCTGGGATGACGACAACCCTTCACTCTCACCGCTGCTGGTGGGTAAGAAAGACCGCTTCATGAGCCGATTCGTGAAAGAACTCCGAGATGCCCGTATCGTTTTCATCGGCGACACGCTTCGCGCCACTACACCTGCGGGAGCTACCGAACTGTGTGCTCGCTTCCACACCATGGACCAGATACTGATGCGGATGATGAAGAACTCCGACAATCTCTATGCCGAGTCGATGTTCTATCAACTGGCTGCCTTGGGCAACCGCAAGGCTACAGCCAAGACGGGCCGTGAGCATGTGAACCGTTTGATTCAGAAAGTGGGGCTCAATCCTGGCAACTACTATATAGCCGATGGTTCCGGACTATCACTCTATAACTACGTGTCGGCGGAGTTGGAGGTGGCCTTCCTGCGCTATGCCTACCGCAATAATAATATCTACACCCCGCTGCTGACCTCGATGCCCATTGCAGGAGTGGATGGCACGCTGGAGAACCGCATGCGTACGGGCTTTGCCCGTGGCAATGTCAAAGCAAAGACAGGTACGGTGACGGGAGTCTCTGCCTTGGCGGGCTACCTGACGGCAGCTAATGGCCACCGCCTCTGTTTCTCGATTATCAATCAAGGGCAGCGTAAGGCCACGATCGTGCGTCCCTATCAGGATCGCATCTGTGAAGCGTTGTGTAAGTAACCTGAAACTGGAAACATGGAATCAATAAAAATATACGTTGAAGACTTGCTTTCGATGACCGGACTCACGGGAACCATTATTCCCGTGTTGCGCCATGTGTCAATGGTCCTGATGGCCGTGCTGCTGGCATGGCTTAGTGACTGGCTCTGCCGTAGGCTGTTTGTACCCTTGGTCCTGAAACTCACGGCCAAGACTGAGTTTGACTGGGATGACAAACTGTTCAACCGCAGCGTGCTCGTGTCGGCCTGCCATATCGTGCCCGCCATCGTCATCTGGCAGTTGCTCCCCCTGGTGTTCTATCAGTATCCCGTCGTGTTCGACATACTGAAACGCCTTACAGGTATCTATATCACCGTGATGACTACACGCACGCTAGTCTGCTTCATCAATGCCTTTCAGGGTTTTGAGAGCGAAGGCCGGCGCAGCAATATGGAGCAGTATGCGCGTTCGTTCTCCAGTGTGGTGAAAATCATTTTGCTGTTTCTGGCGACCATCGTCGTTATAGCCATTATTTTCAACAAAAATCCGCTGACGCTCATTGCCGGACTGGGAGCCATGTCGGCTGTCCTCTTGTTGGTCTTTCAGGACAGCATCACGGGACTGGTGGCTGGCATCCGTCTCACATCCAACGATATGCTCCGCAAGGGCGACTGGATAACGGTTGAGAAGGCCGGTGTGAACGGCAATGTGGAAGATATGACGCTCACCACCGTGAAGGTGCGCAACTTTGACAACACCATCGTCACCATTTCGCCCAAGACGCTCATCAACGAGTCTTTCCAGAATTGGAAAGGAATGCAGGAGAGCGAAGGACGGAGGGTGAATCGCCGAGTGTCTTACGATGTGCATTCGGTGAGGATTATTGACGAAGCCCTGCGCCAGCATCTGATCGACAAAGGCTATTTCAAGGAAACTGAACTGGAGGGACGTGAAGTAAACCTCACGCTCTTCCGCCGTTATATGGAACGCTACATTGCGTCCCGCGAGGACGTGAATGAGCAGATGACTCATTTTGTCACAGAGGATGAGGCCGGAGCTAATGGCATCCCCGTGGAGTTCTATTTCTTCCTGAAGCATAAGAAGTGGGAAGATTATGAGCACCACATGAGCGATATTTTCGACATCATCTACGCCACCTCGAACGAGTTCGGACTTTCTGTCCATCAGTATTTCCCGAAAAAGTGAAGAGTTAAGAATTTGGAGTGCCCTTTCAGGGCAGAAATAATACAAATCTAATCAAAATCATGTAAATAATTATGAGGAATGAATTTGTAATAATTTGTAAGATTTCTCGCCGTAGGCGACTCAATTCTTAATCCTTTTTATCTCAGTGTTGAAATAATAGTCTGATGAAAGGAACTTTCGCCCATGTCCTTTTGGGATGGTTTCGTGAGAATAGCAGGCAGTTGCCCTGGCGTGAAACTAAGGACCCTTATGCCATCTGGCTGTCGGAAATTATTCTGCAGCAGACGCGCATAGAGCAAGGCCGACCTTATTGGGAGCGGTTCATGAGTCGCTGGCCACGGGTGGAAGACCTGGCTGCCGCCACGGAGGATGAAGTGCTGCGCGAGTGGCAAGGGCTGGGCTATTACAGTCGTGCCCGCAATCTTCACCATGCAGCCAGACAGGTGGTGGCTCTTGGCAGGTTTCCCGATACGCTGGAAGAAATCAAACGACTGAAAGGTGTAGGCGACTATACGGCCGCAGCCATTGCTTCTTTTGCCTTCGGCATTCCCGCCGCCGTGGTTGATGGCAATGTGTATCGTGTGCTTTCCCGCTATTACGGCATCGAGACACCCATTAACTCCACGGAGGGTAAGAAGGAATTTGCCGCTTTGGCTGATAGTATCTTCCCGAAGGAAGGAGGTACGACGGGAGCTTCCTTCAATCAGGCCATCATGGATTTCGGTGCCATCCAATGTACGCCTCAGTCGCCGCATTGCCTAATTTGTCCATTGATGGAGAGTTGTGAAGCTCTTCGCACGGGCAGGGTAGGGCAGTTGCCTGTCAAGTTGAAGACTGTGAAGATCCGTGAGCGTCGTCTGTTCTATACCTATATTAGATGTAAAGGCTGTATAGCAATTCACCGCCGCGGTGCCGGTGACATCTGGCAAGGATTGTGGGAACCCTTTGTCAGTGAAAAGGCACCCTTTTTTGATTCTTCACACTTCACTCCATACCCGACCGAAGGGCACCTATCCGTAGCCTTTCACTCATCACTTATTAGGCAGAACGTCCGCCACGTACTCACCCATCAGGTGATTCTGGCCGATTTCTATCTGCTGGAGACCGAAGAGCGCCCTGTGCTTCCTGAAGACTATATCTGGATTCAGGAGTCCGATTTCGACGACTATGCCAAGCCTCGGCTCGTGGAAATCTTGCTGGAGTTGCTGCCTTGATGGAAAAAAGAGTGGATTCAAGTCTTTGGGCTGACATATTTTTTGTAATTTTGCACGCGAAAAAGACAAAGATATGAAAAAAATATGCGATTTCATTTCCCGTTGGATGGGGGCACTGGTGCTTTTGACGGCGGTGTTTGCGTTGTTGTTTCCCGAAGTTTTTGGGGCGTTGAAGCCCACCCTGATTAACCCGCTTTTGGGCGTGGTGATGTTCGGCATGGGACTGACTTTGAAGCTGGAGGATTTCAAGGTTGTGTTTAGTCGCCCTAAGGATGTAATCATTGGCTGTCTGGCTCAGTTCATCGTGATGCCTCTGCTGGCGTGGTTGCTGGCCCGGGGTTTTTCGCTGAGTGATGAACTGGCGCTGGGTGTGATTTTGGTGGGGTGTTGTCCTGGTGGTACGGCCTCTAACGTGATTACATATCTGGCCAAGGGCGACCTGGCTTTGTCAGTTGGCATGACGGGTGTTTCTACGCTGTTGGCTCCGCTGCTCACGCCGTTCCTAACGTGGCTGCTTGTGGGTCAACATGTCAACGTAGATATGGTAAGCATGTTCCTGAGTATTCTTTGGGTGGTCATTCTGCCCATTGTGGCAGGTCTGCTCTTCCGCAGCCTGCTGCCTAAGTTCACCGAGTCGGCTGTGGCCTATCTTCCCGCCTTGTCGTCGCTGGCCATCGCGTTTATTGTAGCCATCGTCGTCTCAGCCAATTCAGCCAAGCTGATGGTGGGCGGCTGGCTCATCATCCTGGTGGTGATGCTGCATAATCTGTGCGGTCTCCTGTTAGGCTATGGCGTTGCCCGGATGCTGGGACTCGAACTAAAGAAACGTGTGGCCATCTCGATAGAGGTGGGCATGCAGAATTCCGGCCTCGCATCGAGTCTGGCCACGCTTCATTTTGCGGCTTATCCGATGGCCACGATTCCCGGAGCGCTGTTCAGCGTGTGGCACAACATCTCGGGAGCTGTCATGGCTAAGGTTTATTCAGCAGTTCAGCAACGCGCGAAAGCTGATTAGGAATACGTATTTGCTGCGGACATTTGGGTAGGCATTCCTCGCAGTCCATACACTTTGTAGCCCAGGCTTCGGTCTTCAGTGTCTGCTCATAGCCCTGTTGGTATTTCAGCAGCCGTCCGGCATAGTCGGGCGATGACTTTGAGGGCAATGGCAGCAGTTTCTCGGTGACGGCATTGTTGTAGTAACCGAAGTTGCCGGGAATATCCACGCCGTAGGGGCAAGGCATACAGTAGCCGCAGGCCGTGCAGGGCACCACGGGGAATCCCGCCATCTGGTCGGCAATGCGTTCTAGCATTTCTTTCTCTTTCTCAGAACAGGGATCGAGGGGCGAGAAGGTATTCACGTTTTCTTCCAGCACCTCCATGGTAGTCATGCCGCTGAGGGCGACGAGAATGTTGGGCAGCGTGCCCACCCATCGGAAAGCCCACGAGGCGGGAGTGGCCTCTGGCCGTTCGGCCTTTAGCTGCTCGGCAATCTCTTCGGGCACTTTGGCCAGTCGTCCGCCCAGCAGCGGTTCCATCACCACGGCTTGAATGCCCAGTTTCTCCAGTTTGTTGTAGAGATAATCGGCGTCGGCATCGTGGCGGCGTCCGCCCTTCGTTGAGGCGTGGCGCCAGTCCAGATAGTTCAGTTCTATCTGCACGAAGTCCCACTGATATTCGTCGTTGTGGTCGAGCAGCCAGTCGAAGGGCTCCACGTCGCCGTGGTAGGAGAATCCCAGGTTGCGTATTCGCCCGGCCTTTCGCTCGGCGAGCAGGAAGTCGAGCAGTCCGTTATCGAGGAATCGTCCGCGCAGCGTGTCCATTCCTCCTCCGCCGATGGAGTGTAGCAGATAGTAGTCGATGTAATCTACCTGCAGTTTCTTGAACGAGGTCTCATACATTTCCTTGGCCTTGTCGAAGTCCCAGAGCCGTTGGTTTTGGTTCGACATCTTGGTGGCAATCATATATTTATCGCGCGGATGACGGCTCAGGGCGATGCCGGTGGCCACTTCCGACTGTCCGCGACCATACACCGGGGCGGTGTCGAAATAGTTGATGCCGTGGGCGATGGCATAATCCACTTCCTGGTTCACCATCTCCTGGTCTATCTGTCCGTCTTTCTGTGGTAGTCGCATCATGCCGTAGCCTAAAAGAGAGACCTTGTCACCGCTGTGGCGGTTGATGCGATAAGTCATGCGGTTATCGACATTGCCAGGAACCTGAGGCTTATCTTCCATTTTGCGTGCAAAAGAGGTGAGAGGTTCCAGTCCCATCAATGCTGCCGCTGAGAAAGTGCCGATGCCGAGACGCTTGAGAAATTCTCGTCTTGAGAGTTCGTTGCCTTTCTTATCCATAATATTTTTGAGTTTGTGAGTTTATGAGATGTTGAGCCGCCGCCAAAGCCAGCGAGGAATGAGCCGCCAGAGGGGAGTAAGGATGCGGTAACGCCAATCGAGCACGTGAACGTGCTTCCGTCTGAGAACGGCTCTCACGATTTCTTCTGCCGCGTGTTCAGTATCCATCAGCATCGGGTAGTGAGGCTGTTCGCCGAGTAGCGGAGTGGCTACGAATCCTGGTCGTATGTCGGTAATGCGGATATTGAGGTGGCGCATGGCCGACTGCTGTTCCAAAGCCTCCAGGTAGCAGTTCTGGAAAGCCTTCGTGGCACTATACGACGGAGCTGCTCCGAGTCCCTTCGTGCCGGCAATGCTGCTGATGGCGGCAATGTGTCCACCACCGTTCGCGGCCATGTAGTTATACATGGTAGTGATGCAGCGGGTGAACCCTGTGCCGTTGGTTTCCACGGTGTTCATCTCGATATCTTGCTGCAACTCCAAGTTCTGTTTGCCGATGCCTGAAACGTGGAAATAGAGGTCGATGCCACCCATTTGCTCTACCAATTGCAATAGCTGTTCACCGGCCTTTGCGTCGTTCACGTCGATGCTGCCCGTGACCACCTGTCCGGAATATTTCTCCTTCAGGGGAATCAGAAGCTCTTCTCTGCGTGCAGCAACGCCGAGCATCCATCCCTTCTCCAAAAGGATTTCGGCAATGCGATGGCCTAAGCCCGACGAGGCTCCCATAATGATTCCGCGCTTTGTTTTCATGATGTTACGGGTGGTTTGATACTTCCGTGGCCAAAGTTACGAATTTTAAATGACACGGCAATGCTATTTGTGAGGATTTTTTTTCTCTATCTCACGGTTTATTCGGTTTTTTGTCTTATCTTTGTATTCCAGATTTAAAAGATGCGGAAATAGAGAAAACAAGATGGAAGTAAAAGATATTTTTGAACTGAGGAAACAAGGACGAATCGAAGAGGCCTATGAGGCCATCCGTCCGATGTATGCCGCCCATCAGGGACACTACACCACGATAGCCATGTTCTGGACGGCAAGCGATGTGCTGAAACTGCGCGTCAGCCAGAACCGTGTGGACGAGGCGACGAAGATTTTCCAGGCTTTGTGCCGGTTGTATCCCAACTTGGACGACAAGGACAGGCGTGGCAATTCGGCCATGCTACGCCATGCGCTGAGGCTGAAGCGCACGATGGGTGGAACGTTTTCGATGATTGATTTCCTTTCGTCGTGGGGATTTGAGTCGCTTTCACCTGCCGACTGGATGGTGGAGAAGAACGATGAACGGACATTCCCCTCCACTGCCCAGCGGCTTTTGGACTATGTGGTCTACGAGTTGGAACAGCTGCCCACTCCCGAGTTGGCGCTGAAAACCGTTCCCATACTGAGGGCCGCCCTCTCGCACGACCCACGAGATTCCCGCCATCTGAAGCTGAAGGAACTGGTGTATAGGATTGGAAAAGCCCACCCCCAACCCCTCCCGAAGGGAGGGGAGTAGATTGCGATAAGCCAAAGAACTCTCCCGTTCAGCCGAATTTGCAATTCGGCTGTATGGAGTATTAGGATTTGCAATCCTATTAATCATTGTTTCGCATTACAAATGCTTATACTCATTGCAGCCGAATTGCAAATTCGACTGAACGGGGGTTGGGGTTGGGTTTTGGGTAGGCTTTATTTTACAACCCATATTGCTTTTTCACCTTCTCGGCTTCTTCCTGAACTTTCTTTTTCAGTTCGGGGTCTTTCTCAATCTTGTCGAAGGCTTCCTCGGCATCCTTCATGGTGTCGTCGAGATTCTTCTGCAGACCCTTGTTGATGTTCACGGCGTAGCCGCGACCTACATACTCGAAGGGCTTGCGGTCCTCGTTGGGTTCAGCTTTCTTTTCCATGGCCGATACGCTGACGTCGTAGAACACGCCGCCCTTCAGTATGGCCCACGAATAGCTGCCGGTGTAGGCTTTCACGCCAAGGATTTCCGTATAGCCGCCCTTGAGCACCTCGTCGATGGGTTTCTCTTCCATGGCTCCTTCCTTGGTGCTCTTGCCGCTCATCAGGAAACCGTAGACGTTCTTGCCGCCCTCGGAACCCTTGGCCGTTGCGGCATAGATCTTGCGGACGAAGCCTTCAATCTGTTCGGGCGTGTAGCGGCCTTCGGGATCGGCGAAGCGCGCGCCCACTTCCGACTCGTCGCCCTTGAAGGTGTATTTGCCCGACTCGTCGTATTTGTAGTCAGGCTCCAGCTCCTTGAAGTCGATGCCATAATTCTTGTCAAAATAATAGATGGCAGCATCCTTGGAATACTTCTCGCCGGTGAACGCTTCGCCCTTGGCGTTCTCTTGCTTTCCGGCATCTCCGCCGTCGGCCTTCTTTGCATCCTTGTTTCCGCAGGAAACCGCGAACAGAAGGGCTGTCAGCATCAAAGTGGCATTGATCAGTTTTTTCATAAACTTAGCGTTTTTAGTGAATAAAAAGGTTATCGGCCACAAATATAGACATTATATTCTATAGTTCCAAATAAAAACACTAATTTATTTTACAAAATCCATAAGTGGCGCTGCATGTCCACATGGCCGTTGGCTTTGAAGGTGACGCCCTCAGCTTCTAAAAGTTCGCGCTGCCGGAGCCATCCGGGAGCCGTGCGGCCTGCGGCATTCACTACACGGTGGCAGGGTAGGGATGCACATTCGGGCGTATAACGGAGCGTGCGGCCTACCATCCGCGAATGACTTGGCCATCCGGCCAGGGTGGCAATAAGTCCGTAGGTGGTGACTTTTCCGCAGGGAATCTGGCCTACGATATTCACCACGGCCTCGCGGAACAGTCGCGCCTCTTCGGCATTCATCTTGTCAACATAGTCCTTCATGGGCGGAATTCATAGACGGTGGTGGAACGCCAGGTTTCACCGGGACGGAGCGCGGTGGAAGGGAATTCCGGATGATTGGGACTGTCGGCCAGGTGCATGGCCTCAAAACAGATGGCGGAACGTCGGGGATAGGCAATGCCCTGCTTGCCCTTCTGGTTGCCTTTTAGTCCGTTGGCCGTATAGATATGGAGTGCAGGCTCGGTGGTATAGACGAGCATCTGGCGACCAGCCTCTTGGTCTGTAAGTGTGGCTTGCCGCAGGAGTTTTCCTTTGTTTTTCAGTACGAAGGAATGGTCGTAGCCCTTGGTGATGTTCAGCTGTTCGTCGTCCTGGTCTATATCCTGTCCGATGGTTTTAGGCAATCTGAAATCGAAGGGCGTTCCTTTCACTTTGCGGAATCCTCCGTCGAGATTCTTCTGCTTGTCGAAGGTGGCTATCTTCTTGCTGTTCACCGTCAGTTCCTCGTGAAGTATGTCTTTCTCGGGATGACCGGAAATATTGAAGAACGAATGGTTGGAGATGTTCAGCACCGTGGGCTTGTCGGTGGTGGCTTCGTAGCTGAGCTTGAGGGCGTTTGCTGCTGTTAAGGTGTAGGTGAGGTTTACCGTGAGGTTGCCCGGGAAGCCTGCTTCGCCGTCGGGCGATAGATAGCGCAGGGTGAGCGATGAGTCCGTCTGGCTCACTACGTCCCATACCACATTGGCAAAGCCGGGCTTGCCGCCGTGCGAGATGTTGCCCTTGCCAAAGCCCTGCAGCTGGTGTTCCTTGCCGTCGAGCACAAAGCGTGCTCCTTTTATCCGTCCGATATATCGGCCCACGGTGGCTCCGAAGTTCTGCTTCAGCGATATGTAGTCGTTGATGTTGTCGAAACCCAGCACCACATCCTCCATTCCCCGCTTTCCGGGAGCCATCAGCGAGACGAGCCGTGCGCCGAAGTTGGTGATGCAGGCTTCCATGCCGTTCAGATTGGTAATGGTGTAAAGGGCGGTCTGTTTGCCGTTGATGTCTGCCACGAAAGCCTCCGGTGAAAGTCCCGACTTCGTTTGTGCGGCCATAGGCATACCGACAAGCAGCATCAGGATATGGATGATAAAAGTCTTTTTTGTCATAACAGATTGTATTTGTGCGCAAAGATATGGATTTTTCTTGAATAAAGACAAGCGTTTTGGATTTTTATGATTAATTTTGCAGTATCATTTAAGCAGATAGTCATGGAATTATTGAAAGCGCGTATCATGCAGGATGGCAAGTGCTATCCCGGCGGCATCCTGAAAGTGGACAGTTTTATCAATCATCAGATGGACTCCGACCTGATGATGGAGATTGCCAAGGAGTTTATCCGTCTTTTCAAGGATAAACCCATCAACAAGGTGGTTACGATTGAGGCATCGGGAATTGCTCCTGCCATCTTCGTGGGCTACCTGATGCATCTGCCCGTGGTGTTTGTCAAGAAGAAACAGCCCAAGACGATGGACAAGATGCTGGCCACGACGGTTCATTCGTTTACCAAGGACCGCGACTATTCTGTGTGTATCTCGGCGGATTATCTGACGAAAGACGACCACGTGCTGTTTATCGACGACTTCCTTGCATACGGCAATGCCGCCAAGGGCGTGATAGACCTTTGCCAGCAGGCTGGTGCCACCATCGAGGGGATGGGCTTCATCATCGAGAAGGCTTTCCAGCACGGCGGTGATTTCCTCCGTTCGCAGGGAATCAGTTATCAGGCTTTGGCCACGGTGGAAAGCCTGGACAACTGCGAAATCAAGTTGAGAGATTAATATCTTGTGGGAGACATTATCCTCTGTTGATTTAATATACAACGACCTGTTTCCTCAAAATAGTCCCATTAGGGGCCACACCCTCCAATGTGATAAGGTAGCGTTTAGATAAGTCTGAGGCATAGAATTTGATGGATGCTTTGCCGGAGCTGTCGGTGCAGACTTTGGGGTTCCAATAGAGCGTGGTACGGTGGTCTGGTCGGGTAGGGCTGCCGTTTCTTGTGTATTGTGGGGAAAAGAAATTCATCTCTGGTTTCCATCCTTGCTGTTTGATGGTGGCCATAGAGAGTGGTTTGCCGTTGAAATGGTAGGCAGCCTTCAGATGGACTTGTATCAAACCGCAAGCTGGAGCATTCATATCGAAAACCGTCAGGCGTGAGTCGCCACCCTTGAACACCTCTATCGACTCTATGTTGTAGGGCTGTAGCGACATCAGTTCTTCCCAGTCAGAACGAAAATCATCGATGTAGATGACTGGAGGTGCAGCCGAGAGTGTACGAACCAAATGATTGTTTACGGCATAGTTACCATCTGCATCCCGATATGCTTTCACTCCGAAATAACCGAGTAGGATTTCCATCGTGGCATACTTGTTAAGCATTGAATTATCTGCATATAAGGCTTTGTATGGTTCTATTTTCTTTCGGTTCACGGGTTTGTGCAGCCGTTTACCTTCTTTGATCACATCGGGCAGTTCAATATAGTGGTCAATGCTGCCATACATCACTTGCTCTTGAGCCTGTTTTGCAAACCCTTTTGGAAGCGGCATGCGTTGCGTCTTCTCAATGGCTGGTATATGAAGCACAGGGTTATCTAATGGATATATCTCCAATTGGACCAAACGTGTAGAACCATTTTGCCGCATACCTTCCAGCAGGTAGGTTGTACCGTCCGCAAAATCAAGACCCGTCAGTGTGAACCGTGAGCTGTCTCCCAGTTCATATACGCTGCGTTGCCCAGTATCGGGACGCACCAACATCAATTTGGGATGTTTGACCTCATTGAACAGAGTACCTTTCACACTTCCCGAAATGGTTTGGGACGTCTGGAAATTGTAACGGATATGAGCATATTGTTTTTGCAACATCCGATTGAAGGGATATCGGGCCGGAATTTCAGATTGGTGCTGCAGATATTGAACGATGTCAGGTTGCAAGGTGTCACGCTTCACGACATCGTAGTCGGTCACTGAAAGTGAGAAGTTTCCACAAAGTGGAGTGCCATCATCGTTTTTTACATCTATGTTTATTTCAATTGGCTCATTTCGTTCGCCAGTTTTACTTGTGATGCTGATATCCGGATGGCGACCGTTGTTAACAAAAACGGTTCGCTCTGCAAGAACATGTCCAGACTGGCGTTCCAGCAAGACCACGCAGACATTACCCGTTTTCAAGCTGGCTGTCTCTATGCGTAAAGGTTTTGCCGGGATTTGTTCTATTGTAATGATATTCCCGCTGCCATAAACCACACAACAAAGTTGGGCTCTGCTCATCCCTTGGGGAGCCCTGGGTTGAATAAGCATATAGTCCTTGCGGCAGTTCACCTGTAGCAGACTGTCTGCAGGCATACCTGACTCTTGAGAAATAGCAGACGGTACAAGCCAAACTTCGTCTCCACTATCCACAACGCTAATCTGTTTATAAAAGAAATGCTCTGCGCTGAAATTCCGCATCCATTGTGTATATGCTGCCAGCGTATAGGTTCCACGATGCAAGTTCCTTGGGAGGATGAGTGCATTGGCAAACACCCCATCACTGTCACATCTGATGATAGCTCGTTGCACAAGCGTATCTGTAGCATTGTCGAGCAGTTCTATATTGATATAGCGTGACCGGCTGATGGGCGTATGTGTTACAGCATCCACCAGATGGGCGCGGAACCAGAGTGTATCTCCTGCAACGTAGTAGGGCTTGTCGGTATGCACATAGATTTTCTCTTGTGGTACCTTCTCGTAATAATCCAGAATGCGCGTCTCGATGTCGAGACTGTCACTTTTTTCTCTCAGCACTTGTAAAGCACGTTCCAAGAGCATTCGCTGTTCCGAGTCTGTAGTGAGGACCTTCATTTCCTCCACTTCGCTGGTGATGCTCTTGAATTGTTGGACTGTCAGCCGACCGTGAAAATCACTACACAGCTTTTGGATCACTATGGCAGCAGCCTGATTATTGGACGTGGCATTGCCTGTATATTTTTCTTTCACATAGAGCATCTTGGCCCTCAGATCTCGATAGTTGTCTGTCTGTTGGGCTAATCCAGTGACTGATACCAGTAACCAGCAGAACACAGTCAGTAAATATCTCATAGTCCCTCCTCCTTCTTTTCTTTCGTGTCCACTACTTCAGCAGACTGTTCTCCTTTATTGATTTCTCCGATCATGATGCGCTGGACAAGACGCTGCAGACGCGCGTCTGCCTTGATGATCTGTTCTGCCTGAGTTGCATAGTCGCTATCACTCACTTCATCGAGCTCTTTCTCCAAACGGGCAATATAGAATTGCAGACTGTCCACCGTTTTGACCTGTGACGGCTTTTCTTTAACTGGTGTAGTTGTTTTAGTCATACGGACAGGCTGCTGAGGCTCTGCGTCGTGGACAGTATCTGGCATAATCGCAGCTGTAGCGGGTTCTTCGTCTGCAGAATTTGTATGATTGACCTTTGCGACAGTACTTTCGGCAGTATCTTGAGGCCACAATAGGGTAGCTCCTGCTACTACCGCCATAACCAATATAGCAGCGGCTGCCCAACGTACTAATCTTTGCCGATGACGTTGTGACACAATCCGTTCATAGGTGTCTGTTTCATCCTCTTCTATCCAGGCATCGATGTCAGGTTCCTGTCGTAACATATTGGCAAGGCGATGCTCCTCTACGGGAGTTGTCTGCTCATTCAGGAATTTATCAATCAAATCATTCATTATCTATCTCCTTTCGTCATTAATATTTCTTTCAGTTTTCGTTTAGAAACACTCAGCATTACGCTGATGCTTCGAGGTGTAATGCCCGTGACAGCATTGATTTCAGCGATGTCCATCTCGAGTTCGTACCGCATGCGAAACAAACGACGTTCTGCCGGTTTTAACTGAGCAACCGCCCTTCGAAGCTGAAGGATGGATTCGTCTGTTACCATTTGACTGTCAACCTGTTTGCTTTCAGCTGTCTCCTGCTGGATTTCCACGATCTGGAGTTTCTGACGTTGTCGCCATTCACTCACACAGAGGTTTCTGGCCATTTTCATGGCTAACGCTTCTGTTCCTATGCGCATATCAATCCGCTGGCGAATCACCCAAAGCCGCATGAGCGTTTCTTGGGCGATGTCTTCTGCCATGTCATTATCTCCGAAAAATCTGCGTCCTACATCTAGCAGACGCGGACGCAACTTTATGGCGATATGTTCAAAGTCAGAAACGGTCATCATACCTATTATACGCAAAATGGAACTGGATGTTAAGTAGAATAGGCAAAAAAATAAGAAAAATACCAGCCTGATTGATGGCATTGCCTCTAGCGATGATGACCGTTACGGCGGTGAAGACGAGCAACACACTGAAGTCATGATTACTTCTTTTCCACTAACTCAATCTGCGGGTTTATGGAAAGTAAGTGTTGGATGAATTCTTCCTTACGTCGGGGTGAAATGACGACATCGTCAAATTTGTTGTAAGAAATGCGCAAACGGTCTAAAGAGCTGGCTGGCGCACTGAGAATGGTGTGGGTGGGCTCGATGCTTTTGATGGTGTTGATGTCGATGATCATCTTGCCCATTGTCTGGTGAATGATGAGTTGCGAATCGTTGATTTCGTACTTGATGCTAAGCATCAGATATAGCAAAATAGCGTAAACTAACAGATCGATAAAGAATGCAATCCACTTGCTGTTGATTATAAGTGGGATGAGGGTACAGCCCACGATGATGCTGATTATCAAGATGAGCGTTATGGATACTTTTGTGCGATAGATTGTCTTCATTTGGTCTGATTCATAATAACGCCACAAAGATAAACAGAATATTCAGAAGGACAAAAAAATGGTGCATTTTTTAAGAATGCACCGTTTTTTCTTATTTGGTCATAAGCCCCTCCCTTGAACGCCCGCGCCTGCTCAGGAGTCATCCGCTCGTAGTAGTCTTTCATGGAAGGGTGGGAAGTGGCTGGTATCTCCGGATGCTCTTTTCCAAGAGAATCAAATTGGCCCAGTTGGCAAACTCCTGCTTGTAGCAGTGGCCGAAATGGTCGGTAAAATAGACGTTGTCGAACTCCTCGTCAGTTGAGGGAATGAAGAACATCAGCGCTTGTCCGGCAAACGGCTTCCAAGCACCCTGTGCAGTGGCAGGCACCTCGTACCAGCCTGTCACGTTTTCGTTGTAGCGTTTCGCCTTGTTGGAATAGACGATGTAGTTCACCCAGTAGCAGAAACTGTTGTAACTGAGTCCGTTGGGCAGTCGGAGCGTGATGGTATCCTGTGATGTCGTGATTACGGGCTTTTCTGCCTCTTCGCCTTCTTCGGCGCAGAGTTTTTGATAGTCGCGGATGGCGCAGCGCACTTCGTCATCCGTCATGCCCACGGTCTGGATGATGCGCTGGCCGGCGTGAACCTCGTCCGTTAGCAGTGCGCCCATCACGGTTGTGCCAGGGGGAAGTGACTTCGGCCTGTTGTATATCATGATGGCGGCGACCGCCAGAATGGCAATAATGCAAACAATCAGCTTGATATTCATATTATTTCGGGTTAAAGGATTTCTTCTCGGTGTAAAATAAAAAAGGAAGCCCAACAAGGTGTGCGCCGTTGTTGGGTTTCCTTTCACTTGTTTTCGTCAGATTATGCTTCGCAGTTGCCATCGCAGGCGCAGAAGCTGTCAAGGTCCTCAGCGCGGAAAGCCTTGATGTAGGCAGCCTTGCCCAGCACGTTCTCCTCAGCCATGCGCACGTAGACGTTGGCAGACTTTTCGAAGAGTTCGGGAGCCTTGGCAGCATCACGGATGATGAGCAGCGACATCACCAGCTCGGCAGTCATATCGTAGAGACGACGGGCCAGGAAGTCGAAGGCATCCTGAGAGTCGAGGCTCTTGGCGTAGTTGAGCGCATCTTCGTAGATGGGAACCAATCTCTCGATTCTCTCGAGAAGTTGAGAGTTGAGAGTTGAGAGTTGAGAGTTTTTAAGTTCAGCCAGCATCTCCTTGATGTTGTTGAGCATGGTGCCGTTCGAGATGTAGCGGATGGCAGCCACCACCTGCAGCTGGGTGGTTCCCTCATAGATGGAGAAGATGCGGGCGTCGCGATAGAGGCGCTGGCTCTTGTATTCCATGATGAAGCCCGAACCTCCATGAACGCTTATGGCATCGTAGGCATTCTGGTTGGCATACTCAGAGTTCATACCCTTGGCCAGCGGTGTGAAGGCATCGGCCAGACGCTGATACTTCTTCATCTCCTGCTTCTCTTCGGGTGTGAGTTTGCGGTCGCGCTCGATGTCCTCGAGGCACTTATAGATGTCAACGTAGGCGGCTGTCTCGTAGAGCAATGAACGACCGGCATCGAGCTTGGCCTTCATGCGGCTGAGCATGTCATAGACAGCGGGGAAGTTGATAATCTTCTCGCCGAACTGTGCGCGCTCCTTGGCGTAGGCCAAAGCCTCGTTGTAGGCTTCCTGCTCCACACCTACCGACTGAGCGGCAATGCCCAGACGGGCACCGTTCATCAGGGCCATCACATACTTGATAAGTCCCAGACGGGTTGAACCGCAGAGTTGTGCCTTGGCATTCTTGTAAGTCAGCTCACAGGTGGGTGAACCGTGGATGCCGAGTTTGTGCTCAATGTGACGGACGTTCACACCGCCGTCGCGCTTGTCGTAGATGAACATTGACAGACCGCGGCCGTCGTGGGTTCCCTCTTCTGAACGGGCCAGCACGAGGTGGATGTCAGAATCACCGTTGGTGATGAAACGCTTCACGCCATTCAGACGCCAGCAGTTTTCCTTCTCGTCGAAGGTAGCCTTCAGCATCACGCGCTGCAGGTCGGAACCGGCATCGGGCTCGGTGAGGTCCATTGACATGCCTTCGCCAGCACAAACGCGGGGAATGAACTGCTGGCGCTGCTCCTCAGAACCGAACTCATAGAGCGTATCGATACAGCTCTGCAGCGACCAGATGTTCTGGAAACCGGCATCGGCAGCCGAAATCATCTCGCTGAGCATGGAGAACACAGCGTTAGGCAGGTTCAGACCGCCGTAGCGGCGAGGCATGGAGACACCCCACAGACCAGCCTTGCGGGTGGCATCGAGGTTCTCGTAAGTCTTAGAGGCATAGATCATGCGGCCGTTCTCGAGGTGCGGACCTTCCAGATCAACGTCCTCAGCGTTGGGCGCAATGATGTTGGCAGCCACGTCGCCGGTGATGTCGAGAATCTGCTTGTAGTTCTCGATGGCATCGCCCAGGTCAACGGGAGCGTAGTCGTATTCTTTCGCATCAGCGAAACCCTTTTCTTTCAGCTCAACGATACGAGCCATCAGGGGGTGGTTCAAGTAGAACCCGATCTCAGGATGATCGCTATAATAGTTTGCCATATTTCTTATTTGTTTTCTTGATTCTTCTTATTTAATCTTCCACCAATGCGTCCTACCAATCCTCCTACGCAGAAACCAGAGATGAAGCGGAATAGGTCTCTCTGCCATGAGGCTTCAGCGAAGAAAATGCAAGCAACTAGGGATGCTATACATCCGATGATGAGAAGATAATCTAAGACCTTCATGTTACTTCGAGTTCTGCTTGTAGTACTTAATCAGCTTCGGAACGACTTCCTCAACTGTACCGACAATCACGTAGTCAGCAATCTTGTTGATAGGAGCATCGGGATCGCTGTTCACAGAGATGATGATACCAGAATCCTGCATACCGGCGATATGCTGAATCTGGCCAGAGATACCACAGGCGATGTAAACCTTCGGATGAACGGTGACACCCGTCTGACCAATCTGACGGTCGTGATCCAACCAGCCAGCATCCACGGCAGCGCGGCTTCCGCCTACCTCACCATGAAGCACCTTGGCCAACTGGAACAACTGGTCGAAACCTTCCTTTGATCCAACGCCATAACCGCCGGCAACCACGATGGGCGCACCCTTCAGGTTGTGCTTGGCAGCCTGTACGTGGTGGTCGAGCACCTTTACTACGCCGGCAACAGCCATATCCACATATTTGGCAACCTCGGGATAAACCACTTCCTTCTTGCATTCACCGTCGTAGATGGCCTTCTGCATCACGCCGGAGCGGACGGTTGCCATCTGGGGGCGATGCTCGGGATTCACGATCGTGGCCACGATGTTACCACCGAAAGCGGGACGAATCTGATAGAGCAGGTTGTCAAACACCTTGTTGTTCTTCTTGTCCTCGTAGGAACCGATCTCCAGTTCGGTGCAGTCGGCTGTCAGTCCGCTGGTCAGCGAAGAACTTACGCGGGGACCGAGGTCACGGCCAATCACCGTGGCACCCATCAGACAGATCTGCGGCTGCTCCTCCTTGAAGAGGTTGACGATAATATCGGTGTGGGGAGCCGATGTGTAAGGGAACAGTCCTTCGCCGTCGAAAACAAACAGCTTGTCAACGCCGTAGGGTAGAATCTGATCCTCCACCTTATTCTTAATACCCGTACCGATGACCACGGCATGGAGTTCCACATTCAATTGATTGGCCAACTTGCGGCCCTTGGTCAACAGTTCCTGGGAAACCTCCTGAACCTGTGTACCTTCAATCTCGCAATATACAAATACGTTGTTCATATTTTCGTTTATTAGCCAATAATCTTTTCTTCGAGTAATTCCTTAATCATACCCTCCACGTCGGCATCGCTGCCGGTGAGCGTCTTCGACTCCTTGGCCTGGAACACAATGTTCTTCACGGCCTTCACCTTCGTGGGCGAACCGGCCAGACCGCACTGGTTGGCATCACCGTCAACATCTGCCACCGACCACTGGTTGAGTGTCAGATAGGGGCGCTCTTCGTAGAGATTGTCGTAGGGCGTGCCTTCAGCCGGACGTTCCATCGGGCAGGTGGCGCGCTTGTACTTCATCACGAGCTTGGCGTTTTGCGGACGGCAGGGAGCAGCGCTTCCGTTAACCGTCACGACCACGGGCATGGGAGCCTCCACGGTCTCCACGCCACCGTCGATCATGCGGCGGATAGTGAGTTTGCCGTCTTCGCATTTCAGGATTTCTTCTGCGTAGGTCACCTGGTTGAGACCCAGTTTCTGAGCCACCTGCGGACCCACCTGAGCCGTATCACCATCGATAGCCTGGCGACCGCCGATAACGATATCCACATCACCAATCTTCTTGATGGCTGTGGCCAGGGCGTAAGACGTAGCGAGTGTATCAGCACCGGCAAAGAGACGGTCGGTCAGCAGCCAACCCGTATCGGCACCGCGGTAGAGACCTTGGCGGATGATTTCACCGGCACGGGGAGGGCCCATCGTGAGGATTCCAACGGTAGAACCAGGATTCTGCTCTTTCAGTCGAAGAGCTTGCTCCAATGCATTCAAGTCTTCTGGATTGAAGATAGCAGGAAGGGCAGCACGATTCACCGTGCCCTCAGCCGTCATGGCGTCCTTTCCCACGTTTCTTGTGTCAGGAACTTGCTTGGCAAGTACAACGATTTTTAATTTCATATAATATAATAATGTGATAATTATCCTTGATTTGCAAAATCGGGTGCAAAGGTACGGTTTTTCGTTCACCTACCCAAATAAATAAGACAAAAAGTGCACAATTCGCCATGTTATGTGCACATTTTAGGCTTTTTGTGCAACTTATATTTGCTGTTTTCAAAGGAATAATGTAATTTTGTACCATTAAAGATGATAGACAAGGCGACGATAGGCCGGATTATGGACGCTGCCAACATTGTGGAGGTGGTGTCAGAGTTTGTGACGCTTCGCAGGAGCGGTGCAAACTATAAAGGCCTGTGCCCTTTCCACAACGAGAAGACGCCGTCGTTTATCGTCACCCCTGCGCGCAACACCTGCCATTGCTTCGGATGCGGCAAGGGCGGCAATCCCGTGAACTTCATCATGGAGCATGAGCAGATGACCTATCCCGAGGCCCTGCGGTGGCTTGCCAACAAATATCATATTGAGATTCAGGAGCGCGAACTCTCGAAGGAGGAACGTGAGGCCGAGAACGACCGCGAGTCTATGTTTATCGTCAACGAGCGGGCAGCCAAGTATTTTGAGGATATTCTTCACAACAACGTTGACGGCCTGGCCATCGGCATGCAGTATCTGCGCAGCCGCGGTTTCCGCGATGACATCATCCGCAAGTTCCGTCTGGGTTACGACCTGGCGCAGGCAGATGCCCTGCCCAATCAGTTGCTGAAGGAGGGATTCAAGGAGAAATATCTGCTGCAAAACCCTGATACGGGTGTGGGCGTGGGACTCTGCTACAAGAGCGAGCGCGACGGCAAACTCATCGACCGCTTTGCCGGGCGTGTGGTGTTCCCCTGGTTCTCGCTGAGTGGAAAGGTGGTGGGCTTCAATGCCCGCAAACTGGATTCTGCCACGAAGGGCGTACAGCAGAAGTATGTCAATTCGCCAGCTTCCGCCATTTACCAGAAAGAACGTGAACTCTATGGCATTCATCTGGCCAAGAAAGCCATTGCCCAGGAGAATAATGTTTTTGTGGTGGAAGGTCAGACGGATGTCATCTCCATGCACCAATGCGGCATCGAGAATGTGGTGGCAGGTTCGGGAACGGCTTTCAGCGTGTATCAGACGCGCACGCTACGGCGTTTCACCAGCAATATCACGCTGATTTATGATAACGACCGCGCCGGCAAGCACGCCGCCATGGAGCGTATCGACATGATGCTGCCAGAGGGTATCAACGTGCGTCTGCTCTTCCTGCCCGAAGGCGAGGATCCCGACAGTTTTGCCCGAAACCATACTGCGGCCGACTTCAAGAAGTATATCGAGGAGAACCAGAAAGACTGCATCCAGTTCAAGACAGACTATCTGCTCCAGGGTGTCACCGATCCCGTGAAGCGCTCGGAGGCTATCAACAGCATCATCCGTTCGCTGAGTCTGATACCCGACAATGTGGTGCGTGCCACTTATATCCACGATACGGCCTACCGTCTGGGAATGAGCGAACGGGTCATCATCGACCAGATGAACAAGATGATCAGGGCAGGGAAGGAGAAAGGTACTACTACATCACAGGGGGATACTCCCGGAAATACGCCTGCTCAGCAGCCGCCACTGCAGCCCGCCACGCCGATTCAGCGTGCCAGCATGGTGGAGAAGATGCTTGTGCAGATGATTATTCGGCACGGCGACGAAGTGATCTATCGCGACCTGGAAACCGACGATGGCAACACCATCAACTTTAACGTGGCACAATATATTGCTTACGACCTCGGGCAAGACAACCTATCGTTCAGCAATCCGCTCTTCAATCGCATCCTCGATGAGGCCGTACGCCATTCGGATGATGAGGGCTTCAAGGCTGAGTCGTTCTTCCTGAACCATGAAGACGTGGAAATCAGCAAGGTGGCCAATATGCTGTCGGTAGATCGGGTGCAACTAAGCAAGAGTCTGCAGATTTCGAAAGATGACGATGGACTTCGCGAGCAGGTGATTCATCTGATCCTTGATTTCCGTATGGACTATGTGGAGGAACAACTGAAGGAACTGGAAGTGAAAATGCGAAAGACAACAGACATCAGCGAACAATTGGAGATTATGCGGGAAGTCAAGGATATGCGAGAGATACGCAATGCCTTGGCAAAACGTCTGGGAAAGAATATAGTTGTATAACATATAGGTGTTCACCGACCATCATTAACAAAAGGAAAGTATGTATTACGTAAAGAAAACAATGGAGATATCCGCGGCTCACCAGCTGACGCTTGACTATGAAAGCAAGTGTACCCAGCTGCATGGGCACAACTGGCTTATCACGGTCTGTTGCAAGGCGGAAGAGTTGAATGCCAATGGCATGGTAGTGGATTTCACTCTTATCAAGCAGATGATCAAAGACCGTCTGGATCATCGGGTGCTCAATGATGTGCTGCCCTGTAATCCGACGGCAGAGAATATAGCCCGCTGGATTTGCGAACAGGTTCCCCACTGCTACAGAGTAGAGGTGCAGGAAAGTCGTGGCAATGTGGCGGCCTATGAGAAATGAGAAATTGAGAAAATGAAAGAATGAGAAATTATCGGGTCAACGATATCTTCTATTCGCTGCAAGGCGAGGGGCGCAACACGGGGCGTGCGGCGGTGTTCGTGCGTTTCAGCGGGTGCAATCTGCGCTGTTCGTTCTGCGATACCGACTTCTCCGCTTTCCGGGAGATGACGGCGGATGAGATTGTACGTGAAATCTCGGCATTTCCAGCCCGCTTCGTCGTGCTTACGGGTGGCGAACCCACGCTTCAGGTCACGGAAGAGTTTGTGGATCAACTCCACCAGTCTGGCTTTGAAGTGGCCATTGAGACCAATGGCACGCTCCCTGTTCCCGGGAATATCGATTGGGTGACGGTATCACCGAAGAAAAGGAGCCCCCTCCCAGCCTCCCCCTTGGGGGAGGAGATTGACAGGCGGCAACCCGATGAAATCAAAGTGATATTCGACGGGAAAACCGACCCCGAAGACTATTTGCCATCCCCACAAGGGGAGATAAGAGGAGAACTTTACCTCCAGCCCTGCGATGTGGGCGATCCGCAGCAGAACAAGGCCATCACCGATGCCTGCGTGGAATACATCAAGCAGCATCCCCAGTGGCGTCTTTCCTTACAAACCCATAAGTTAGTAGGATTCCCATGATAGAATTCATCATCATATCCGTTTATGTCGTCGTCACCTTGGCAGCCATGGTGGCAGTGCTGATGGATAATGGTCAGCCTGCTAAGACGATGGCGTGGATTATGGTGCTGATATTCCTGCCTGTAGTGGGGTTTGTGCTTTATTTCTTTTTCGGCAGGAACACGCGCAAGGAGCGTATGATTTCCCAGCGCTCGCTCGACCAACTGACCAAGCGCTCGATGCTGGAGTTCGCTGAGCAGAAAGACTTGAAGATTCCTGATGAGCAGGAGGCTCTTGTCAAACTGTTCACCAATCAGAACTGGGCCCTGCCGTTTAAGGACAACGAGGTGGATATCTTCACCAACGGCTATGACTTCTTCCATTCGCTTCTTCGCGATATCGGCAAGGCCAAACACCACGTTCATATCGACAGCTATATCTTCAACGATGATGCCTTGGGCTATATGGTGGCCGATGAACTCATTGAGAAAGCCCAGCAGGGTGTGGAGGTACGTGTCATCTACGATGATGTGGGCTGTTGGAACGTGAAGAGTGATTTCTTTGAGAGGATGCGCGAGGCTGGTATTGAGGTGCATGCCTTCATGCCCGTGAAGTTTCCTGCCTTTACGGGAAAAGTGAACTATCGCAATCACCGCAAACTTTGTGTGGTTGACGGCAAGACAGGATATATAGGCGGTATGAACATAGCCACACGCTATATCCAAGGAAGGAGCGGACAGGCTTGGCGCGATACCCATCTGCGTATCCGTGGCGGAGCCGTCTATGGCATCCAGCGGGCATTCCTGGTTGACTGGTATTTCGTTGACCGCACGCTCATTAGCAACCGCCGTTTCTATCCTGACGTGAGTGAGAAGATCAGAAACGACTGCTTGATTCAGATAGTGACCAGCAGTCCCATCTCCCCGTGGCCTGATATCATGCAGGGCTATGTGCGTATCCTTCTGCAGGCTAAGCATTATGTCTATATGGAGACTCCCTATTTCCTTCCCACGGAGCCTGTGATGTTTGCCATGCGAACAGCAGCCTTGGCCGGTGTGGATGTGCGGCTGATGATACCTTATAAGACGGATGCAAAACTGGTGGAGTGGGCGAGCCGTTCGTATGTCACGCAGACGGTGGAGAGCGGCGTGAAGGTATATCTCTACAAAGCCGGTTTCAACCACTCCAAGCTTCTGGTGAGCGATGATGCCCTTTGCACGGTTGGTTCCACCAATATCGACTTCCGTTCGTTTGAAAACAATTTTGAGTCAAACGCATTTATCTACGACGTTCAGATGGCGCGCCGCCTGAAAGAGGTGTTCCTTCAGGATGTCAGGGAGAGTGTGCTTCTGGAAGATGTCAAGGATTTAGGTCATCAGACCTTTATCCAGCATTTATGGGAGAGTCTGGTGCGACTGGTTTCGCCTTTGCTGTAAAGATACTGAAGTTCACGCTTCCGTATTGGCGGTGTTCCACGAAGTTGGGGTGCGCAGAGAAGTCGTTCTGCTTTCCATGTTCGAAGACGAACACGCCATCTTCTTTCAGCAGTTCTTTCTCGAAAATCAAATCCGGAATCTTGGGCAGTTGCTCAAGAGCGTATGGGGGATCGGCAAAGATGAAATCGAACTGCAGATGGCAGGATTTCACGAATCGGAAAACGTCACCGCGAATCACCTGACAGGCATGCTGGCCGTCGCCGAGAAGTTTCTTCATACATTCCGAAATGAATCGGTGATGGTCGCGGTCCATTTCCACACTCACCACCTGACTGCATCCCCGTGAGAGCAGTTCCAGCGATATGCTGCCCGTACCCGCAAAAAGGTCGAGGGCAGTGGCATCTTCAAAGTCAATATACCCGTTGAGCACGTTGAAGATGTTCTCCTTGGCGAAGTCGGTGGTTGGCCGCGCCTTGAAAGAGCGCGGAATGTCGAAATGCCGTCCTTTATAATTTCCTGTAATGATTCTCATTTCAGATAATGCGTAATCAGGTCGTATGGAATGCCTTTGATCTGCGTGATGGGAGCGCGGTTGTATTCGCCGGCCGGATTGATGATGAATACGTTCTTCAGGTATTTCTTCAGTTCTGCCTGCAGTTGCTCCTTCTCAGGCAGCAAACCGGCCAGGTGCAGTTCGTCGCGCCGCTGATCCAGTCCCAGCAGTTTCCAGATGTAGAGCAGGAAATACACCGCGTCGAGATAACGCTGCACGGGGTAACTGTTCTGGAATTTGAAACGGTTCTGCTGGAAGGCAAAGATCTCCAGTTGCTTGTCGTGGAAATAGCCGAAGAGTTTCTTGCGGCTGCCAATGAAGTTGCGGCGGTGCAGATGATTCCATACCGATGCGCACACGTGGGCATATTTCACATCGTCGAAATGGTCGTCGATGACGGTTTTCAGGTCTTTGTTGATACAAAACAAAGCCACGGCACTAAGCTGTGGCAGCACCATGTCGAGCACGATGTCGTTGTCGTGGCCTGATACCGCATGATGATAGAATGCATCATTCGTTTCTTCTGCATATTCCTCCAGGGGAACCATCAGTATGGGAGTGTCGAGTATCACATGTACCCTTTGCCAATCACCGGCCAGCAGGTCGTTGCTGCGGAAAGCCTCACGCAGGTTGGCGGCTTGTGAGATGCCGCTCTTTGTGGTGTAGGGCTCATAGATAATCTGATTCTCCGACTGGTTGTCGGCAACGGAGAAGGACATGCCTTGTTGGCTGATACGGAGTGTCAGTCGCGGGCGTCTGGTAATGATGCTGTTCTCATTCATGGTTGCAAAGATAATTAAAAATGAAGAATGATGAATGAAGAATAGGGAATTTTTTCTTTATTTTTATTAAAACTGAGTGTCGCTGCTACGCGGTGAACGTTTTTTTTTGTATTTTTGCGCTATGATAAGCAGCGAACTGGATTATAGGATACGGCAGTGTTTCCGTTTTGAGCCTACTCGCGAGCAGGCTTCGGCTATCGATGTGTTCTGCCAGTTCATGACCAGCCGTGATGCCCACTCGGTGATGATACTCCGTGGTTCGGCAGGAACCGGCAAGACCTCGTTGGCCAGCGCTATCGTGCGGACGATGTTGGACCTTAAGCAGAAAGTCATGCTGATGGCACCGACGGGGCGTGCCGCCAAGGTCTTTTCGCTCAGCAGCGGTCATCCTGCTTTCACCATCCATCGTAAGATATACCGGCAGAAATCTTTTACTGGCGACTTCGGGGTGTTCAACCTGAACGACAACCTGCACCGCGACACGCTGTTTATGGTCGATGAGGCATCGATGATAGCCAATGCGGGGTTTTCTGACTCGCCATTTGGTCAGGGGCTGTTGCTCGACGATCTGGTCAGCTATGTCTATCAGGGGCAGAACTGTCGGCTGATGCTCGTCGGCGACAAGGCGCAGTTACCTCCTGTGGGTGAGGAAGATTCGCCGGCCTTGATGGCATCCGTTCTTTCCCGTTACGGCCTGAAGGTATTCGAATGCGATTTGAATGAGGTGCTCCGCCAGTCTCAGGAGTCGGGTATTCTTTGGAATGCCACGATGATCAGGCAGATGATTACTCACGATGAGATGACACAGTTGCCTCAGATCCGTTTTCAGGGCTTCGCCGATATCCAGGTAGTTCCCGGCAATGAACTCATAGAGCAGCTCAACTCCAGCTTCTCCCATGTGGGCAATGATGAGACGATTGTCATCACGCGCAGCAACAAGCGGGCCAACATCTACAATATGGGTATCCGCAATTCCATTCTCGACCGTGAGGAACTCCTTTGTACGGGCGATCAACTCATGGTGGTGAAGAATAACTACTACTGGGGAACCTCCTCCCAGGGAGCCCCCTCCCAACCTCCCCCGAAGGAGGAGGCTTATAGAACTCCCCTCCCTTTGGGAGGGGTTGAGGGTGGGTTCTCCTTCATCGCCAATGGTGACCGATGCCGCGTGCTGAAAGTGCGCAATGTACGTGAACTCTACGGCTTCCACTTTGCTGACGCCACGCTGCTCTTTCCCGACTATGATGACTATGAACTGACGGCTACGGTGCTGCTCGATACCCTGACCGCTGAGGCTCCTGCCTTGACGCGCGAGCAAAGCGACGAACTCTTCCGGAAGATAGAAGAAGATTATGCTGACGTTCCGCTGAAGGCCGACCGTATGAAGGCCATCAAGAATGACATTTACTATAATGCCCTGCAAATCAAGTTTGCATACGCCGTCACCTGCCATAAGGCGCAGGGCGGACAATGGGCTCACGTCTATATCGACCAGGGATACATGACCGACGATATGCTCACTCCCGACTATATCCACTGGCTCTATACGGCCTTTACACGAGCCACGGAGCAACTCTACCTCGTGAACTGGCCTTCCACCCAAATATATTCAGAAACTTACAACGAATCTTAACCTAATAGGAACACTACTATGCAAAAGAGCAAATATCTGGTGGCTAATGAGCGCGATGCACGCTGGGGACTCACCGTCAGTACGGTGGGCTACGACGAAGTGCATGCCGATGAGCCTTATCCTACGCCGAACCACCCCGACGGCTATTTTTTCGACACAGCCAAGGGGCGTATTCTGAATGAGTATCAGTTGCTCTATCTCGTAGAAGGGGAGGGACTTTTCACTTCCGACCATCAACCTGCTACCAAAATCAAGTCGGGCGATTTCTTCCTACTCTTTCCCGGTGAGTGGCATAATTATCATCCGTTGCCTGGAAAGAAGTGGAAAAGCTTCTGGATAGGTTATAGGGGGCGCAACATGGACGACCGCGTACGTGCCGGTTTCATGTCGCCTGAAAAGCCTATCTACCACGTGGGCTACAGCGCTGAAATCGTCAATCTCTACCGTTCTGCCCTGAAGGCTTCTTTGGAGGAAGCGGCTTTTGTGCAGCAGACTTTGGCTGGCATCGTGAACCACCTCATCGGACTGATGTACTCGCTGGAGCGAAATATCATCTTCAACAAGGACAGCGAGCGCGTGGAAATGATCAACCGCGCCCGCCAGCGCATCCGCGAAGCCTTGGAGAGTCCGCTCAGCATCCAGCAGATAGCCAGCGAGATGAGCGTCAGCTACAGCAATTTCCGCAAACTCTTCAAGGAATATACGGGCATTTCACCCGCCCTTTATCAGCAGGACCTGAAGCTGCAGCGCGCCAAGGAACTGCTTTCCACCACCGATATGAGTATCAAGGAAATAGCCTATCAGCTCAACTTTGAGAGTCCCGACTATTTCTCTTCAAAGTTCAAGACCAAGACTGGCCTTAAACCCAGCGACTTCCGTCAGCAGACGAAGTGATAGTTTATAGTTTAAGGTTTATAGTTTAAAGTTTATAGTTGATAGTTTATAGTTTAGAGTTTAAAGATTAAGGCTTAAGGATATCACCCCCTCCCTTAGGGAGGGAAGGGGTGGGTCTTTTTTTTTACCTCATCACATCATGGCATTTCACGGTCTCGGCCTTGGCCTTGAACTTCACCGTCTGACGGATGTCTTCGGCTGAGGCGGCAAACTTGGCGGTATATTCGCCGCCGTCGGTCACCCATGCCTGCTGGTCAGTATCGTAGGAAGCCAGGTCGTAGCCGCTGAACGTGAGCAGCAACTGCTGACTTTCGCCGGGTTTCAGTTCGCGGGTCTTGCCGAAGGCTTTCAGTTCGATGGCGGGCTTCTGGAGCTTGCTCTTCGGAGCCGTGATGTAGAGCTGAACGGCCTCTTTTCCGGCCACCCTGCCCGTGTTCTTCACGGTGATGGCAGCCACATATTCCTTGCCTTTCTTGCTCACCTTGGGCTTCGAGTATTCAAACGTGGTGTAGCTCAGTCCGTAGCCGAAGGGATAGCTCACGCTCTTGCCTTCGGTCTGATAGTAGCGGTAGCCCACGTTCAGCCCTTCCTCGTAGCGGGTCTCGGCCACGTTGGGCGTAGCCTTCTTCATCTCGTCGTTCATCTTGAACTCATCCCAGAACGTGATGTCGCGCGGGAAGTTCTTGTTGGCTGGCACGTCCTCAATGTCGCAGGGGAAGGTGACGGTCAGCTTTCCGCTCGGATTGGCTTTGCCCGTCAGCACGTCGGCAATAGAGTTTCCGGCTTCCATTCCAGGCTGCCAGGCCAGCAGGATAGCATCGGCGAAGGGCTTCACTTCCTCTGTGTTCACCGCTCCGCCCACGTTCAGGATCACTACCACGGGTTTTCCCAGTTGGTGGAAAGCCTCGTAAGTGTTCTTCAGCATGGCCTCTTCGTCTTCGTTGATGTCGAAGTCTTCGAAGGTGCGGTCGCCGAATTCACCGCTGCTGCGGCCTACGGTCACGATGGCCAGGTCGTTGTTTTGTGCGGCAAACATGTAGGTGTTCTTGCCCAGCTGGGGCTCTTTCACCCTCGGACGGGGGAAGAACGAGTTGGTGCTCAGGTAGCCCATCTCGGCCTCGGCTTCGAGCAGGGCAAACTCCTTGTATTTCTGATAGACGCCGCGCAGGGTGTCGTTGATCACGAATCCCGCATTATCCAGACCTTCCACCAGGTCGATCACGTAGGGCTTGTTCACGTCGCCCGAACCTGTTCCGCCGGCGTACAGGTTATAAGAGGTGATGCCGAAGAGGGCTGTCTTCTTTCCGCTTTCCAGTGGCAGCGTCTTGTTCTCGTTCTTCAGCAGCACCATTCCCTCGGGGGCAGCCTCGCGGGTCAGCTTGGCATGTGCCTGGATGTCGGGTTTGTTGGAGTATTTGTAGCCCTTGAAGTGGGGTGTCTTCACCACGTATTCCAGCATGCGGCGCACGTTGCGGTCGATGTCTTCCATCTTGATGGTGCCGTCTTGTGCCCCTTTCACGATTGCATTTATCTGCTCGGCGTTGCCCGGTGTCAGCAGGTCGTTGCCGGCAGCCACCTGACGGTCGGTATGGCGGGTATTGGTCCAGTCGGTCATTACGATGCCCTTGAATCCCCATTCGTCGCGCAGGATGGTGGTCAGCAGTTCCTTGTTCTCCTGTGTCCAGGGGCCGTTCAGGAAGTTATACGAACTCATGATGGTCCAGGGCTGACTCTTGCGCACGGCAATCTCGAAGCCTTTCAGGTAGATTTCCCTCAGCGTGCGCTGGTCCACCACCGAGTTGTTATGCAGTCGGTTGGTCTCCTGGTTGTTGCCTGCAAAGTGCTTGGCGCTCACGCCTATGCCCTGGCTCTGAATGCCGTTGATCATGGCCGCACCGATAAGACCTGTCACGAACGGGTCTTCCGAATAGTATTCGAAGTTGCGGCCGCAGAGCGGAGAGCGCATGATGTTCATGCCCGGACCCAGAATGACGTCGCAACCGTATTCCAGTGCCTCGTTACCCATGGCCTCGCCCACGCGCGTCACCAGTTCGGTGTTCCATGTCGATGCCAGCAGCGTGCCGATGGGGAAGCCCGTGCAGTAGTAGGTGTTCGGATCGTTGGGGCGTTTTTCCGAGATATGCACGCCCGCAGGGCCGTCGGTGAGCACCGTGTGGGGGATGCCCAGCCGTTCTATCTTGGCTGTGTTTCCAGCCGCGCCGAGCACGATGGCCCCGGCGTTTGGGTCAGGATTCGTGGGAAGTCCGAAATAAGTTTTGCCGAAAGAGTAGCCCACCAGCAGGTTGGCTTTCTCCTCGATGGTCATGTTCTTGACCACCTGGTCGATGTTCTGAGGCGTCAGTCGGGGCTGCGCCGTAGCCGTAGTTGCCATCATAGCCGTAGCGATAATAAGTTTTGCTTTCATACAGTTTTCTATAGATTAATACTAACTGACGGCAAAAATACATCATTTTTCCCGGATAGCAAAGAATTTGTCAGTTTTTCTGCATCCGAACTCATTTCACGATTCCTTTGATGGTTGCATACGACGGTTTCTTCCGGACGGGCACACTGTGAGAAAAAATCCTTGAAAATACCTTTCATACCTTAATCGTATTTAGTTGATAATTTTGTTGATGCAAAGGTACTTTGTTTGCTGCATACAGACAATACCCATTAATCGGTAAATCTGACATCCAGCTATCCCCATAACTGATGATGCTCACCCAGAAGTTGTTTTTCGTGAAAAATATCCGTATCATGTTCGCTTTGACTAAGAAATTCTCGATTTAAGGGTGCACGGGTGCCACATCGCCCATAAACACAGGGCTTGCACCCTGTTTGGGAGGGTGCCACGGGTGCCACAAGGGTGCTACATCAGAAGAAGACCCACCCCAACCCTCCCTGAAGGAAAGAGACCCACCCCAACCCTCCCTGAATAGGGAGGGAGTTATTACTTTTGAGAATTGATATAATCGCTACTGAAGATGTATTTGTTCCCTCCCTTAAGAGGGAGGGCTGGGGAGGGTCTATAAATTCTCTAGAGAATTTGTTGCAAAGTATCATCGGAAGCCCAGCAAACTATCATCAGACGAAATAAATTCTCTAGAGAATTTCAAACCTTTTATGATTGCCTTACCCAATAGAAAGATATATTCCTCACGTGGAGTGAATGGAGTACGCGGAGAATAATCTATAAACTCCCTCCCTATGCAGGGAGGGTTGGGGTGGGTCTCTTTCCTTCAGGGAGGGCAGGGGTGGGTCTTCTTCCTGATGTGGCACCCTTGTGGCACCCGTGACACCCTCGTGAAGAGGGTGCCAGCCCTTTATACAAAGGCGATGTGGCACCCGTGCACCCTCAAAACGAAAAAATCCCCTGTATGTGGCTTAACAAAAAAAGGACCGGATACATGCATCACGCACTTCCGGTCCTCGATTCTCAGGGGAACAAAAATCTTCAAAAATCTGCCAAAAATAACCCTGCGCCTCTTTGTACTATGTTTATAGTTAAATGGTTAAAGGTTAAAGTTATTTTTGTGAGATTTTTGAAGATTTTTGTCCATAGTTGAATAAGGTGCTGAGTAGTTACTAATTTTTAATTACCAAAGTTCTAGTTCATCCATAAGGTGGCAGGGGGATGGTGCTGTCATCTTTTTTTGAATAATGTCATTTAAATTTAGAATGAGTCCATTACATCCCATATCATGAAATTTGCTTTCACATAACCAATCCTTCCGCCTATCTCAGTCTTATACCATCCGTTAGAAAGTCCAAGGCATGGATATGTTTCCGGTACATAGCCTTTTTCATAGATGGCTTTTCCGATAACGGGTGAAGATGTGTTTGGCTGTTGGCGAACATTCACAGCACCCCAGTCTTTGCAATAGAGAATGCCGTTTCCATTGGCTGCACTGTAGGTGACGACCTTGTGACCAGCTTTAGGAACTCTGGCTTCATCCTGCATCTCTACGATGTAGTAGTTAGCATTCGTGCGGACATAGCGGCCAACCACTTCTCCCGTTTTACTGTTTACGACAACTTTCACACTTTGGGCATTTGCTGCAACGCATAGCAGCAAACATGCCAGTAATGATAAAATCTTTTTCATAACTATCTCCAGTTTTTAATTATGTTTATAAATGGTGTTGCTTCTGACTGCATGCTCTTAGGATATATTAGTACCAACAGTTTAGAATGGACAACCTCCCCTCCATTATAGATAACCTTCTTCATATACCATATTCTGCCATCGTTTGCATATCCAGAATAAACGCCATTTTTTGAAGAATAAGTGACGTTCTTTATACAAACTGTCTCAGAAATATTGTAGCCAGGGGAAGGTATATCCAGAGTGGCACCCGAACCTATCAAAGGCCAGTAGCACAATTGCATTTGACCTTTATAATAGGTAATGATAGAAGCACAAAGGTCATCATTAAAGATTTCATTACCTCCATTCCAGTCAGAGGGAATACTGAAACCATACGGCGTGTCAACCCATGTTTCTTTTTCTATTGCTTCATCTGTGGAAGCATTTCCGTCTTCATATTCTTCATTAGCGTCGGGTGCATCTTGTTCAGTGGTGTTAAATGCATCATCTGTATAAACAACATCTTCTGAATCCGTTTCGGAACCGATTCCAGAATTCGCAATTTCTCCTTGATTAGTTGTTTCTGCAGGATATTCTTCTTTTGAGACTGATTGGGCGTCTGAACTCCAACTGCAGACACCTATCGCTAAAGCAATGGCCAATAAGATAACTCCCCAAAATACTAATATCGAGGTTCGGGCATCATCTATAGCATCATCAAGGTCATCTAAATCCCTTTTTTCGTCATTGAAGGGTAACTCGTTCAACGTCTCACCTAAACGAGGAGAATTGTTGTTCACAATAGTGTTAAATCGCTGCAGCAGATCATTTTTTAGATTATCATTATAGATGTCTATTTCTTCTATCTCATTGGCATATTTTTTTAAATCTTCTTTGTAATTGAAGTGAAAGACGGTCTTTGTCGTGACAATAATCGCCCAGTATAATACTGATATTGCCATAATAAACTCATATACCCCATAAGTTATATCTTCTGTGATTACTTTATATAAACTCAACAAGAAAAGAATACCAACTATGAATCCTACGGTATAGAAAGAATCGTGTTTGTCAAAGAAGTTGTTGACTTTAGGACGGTCTGGATATTTACGACTATTTGCATTATAGAAATCAACAAAGTCTCGGATAATTATTTTTCGGTTATCTGTTTCATCTGATGTCCATATAAGATTACAAGAAGGGCAATAATAGAGGTGTTCTTTTGTTGCCAACTTTTCTTCTGCAGCTAATTTGACAGTTCCCACCGCTGCTGCATGCTCAATCATTCCACCTATAGATTTGTGGACTTGTTCACTTCCACAGGTTGGACAAGCGAATAAAATCCGATCTGCAATGGGAGAACATTCGTTTTCTACTGGCTGTTCAGAAGCCTTGATGGTAGAAATTTCATTGTTTTTTAACTGGACATCGTCAGATTCTTTTATTTTACGATTTACCACATCTTCTACATCATCCTCTTCACTCCCCCTATAAAGTAGCATAATATTGGATAATAATAAAGGAGCACATGCCAATAATAAAAGACAGATATAGGCTCCATCAAAGAAGTACTTCCCAACAAAAGCAAAAGTGATTAACGACAAACATCCAATCATATAAATTTTTAAAGGTAATTTGCATCTAGGTTTAGCAAATTTAAACATGAATAATTTAGAGGTACAATCAACAGCAAACGCTATAACGAACCAAATCATTGATCTTTGCATGGTGTATTGACTATAAACCACAAATGGATAATTGTTATAAATATTACATTTGCTTTTAATAAGATAATCAGGATTGATTTCCGGAATGAAAATTGCAATGAGTAGAATAACAAAAGAGGCTACCGCTAACCTAGTAGGTTTAACTCTTTCGTCTTTGTCAAGAACCACACGTTTTATGATAAGCAATGATAAAAACAGTCCGTATGAGGCAAGACAGAAGCTGGCAAAAGTAAACAATGATTCATTGAGAAAATACAGAATACATACAACTAGTCCGATGCCTAATACCACTTTATTCGAAAGAAAAAATCCATTCTCAGACGTTTCTTCTGCATCTATATTTGTAGCTGTTTCCAGCACGGTCTCTGTCTCATTACTTGTCGCTACCTCCGAAGAGGTTTCCTGTTGAGAATCTTCCAATGTGGCCTGAATACTATCTTGATTAATGCCTGAAGATTTTTCAAATTTCTCGACAACAGGTTCCTCGTTAATTGAAGGTGTGTCGTCTTTTAAATTTGATTTTTCAGATGTATCATAAACAGGCCTTATGGCACGGCCAGAATATACATAATTTCTTGTATCTACAATATCGTTATGTTTTTCTCCATCAAAATAATAATAGTGAGCCATACACCTATCGTTTGCAACCATTTCACTTGTCCAATAACAGCCGCAGTCTGTTTCAGAAACCTCATTACCAAATCTTAATCCAGTACACGGTAGGAATATACTATTACCATTAGGGCCTTCTACACGGTAGCCCATCACATTGAACAGACTTTCTTTTGACCATTTACATTTGTCAATTAATTCTTTCCATTCCTTTTTTGTAGGCATTCGCCAGTTACCGCCCCATTGAACCGTAGCAATATCATATTCTGTTCCACTAATATTCTCACTAATGGCATGTGACAAGAAACTGCTTAAAGGAACATAGTCTCCTACAACGTGTGACGTCTTATTTCCAGTAGGGTCCGCCCATCCAAATAAACCACCGACGGGTGCTTCTGAAGTTCCGCCAACGTTGCAATCTGCCCACTTTACACTCAGTCCCAAGTCAACAGCGATTGCCTGGTCATTCTTTAGAACGAGATTTGCTATAGGATTACTCTCTTCTGACCTTGAAGATACTGGTTGAATTACAGTCCTTTCCTGTGTGACTTTTGGGGATGCTTCGGTGGTATTTTTATTGTATCCATCAATGCGTTCATTATAGTCTGTTTGCTTTTTCCTTGAAATATCTGCTACATTCTCTTTACTCTTTAATGTTTCGAGAAATGACTTTCCTGATAAGTAAAACTGCAAATAAACCACAAATGCTGTTCCTAACCATCCTATTATAGGGATAAAAGTCAATATTAAGTCAATGACAACTGCAATAACAATATTGACTATTAAGCCAACAATAATACTGCTTATATTTAGTGTGGTGTTTGCCCTCTCACACAGATCAGAATACATGTGCCATAAGATAATGCAAAATACTATCCACTCCAGACCAAACAGCGGCAAGGCCATTATAACTGCTCCCAACATAGCGTGGTTTCTAACTATAGCAGCTGTATCTTTATCGAACATCTTATCGCCATAGTTTGCAAGCTGATTTTGTAGCATATAAATTATTTCTTGTAGGTTTTCTTTGCTTCGTTAATAAAATCCTTGATGGTAGACTTTTCCTTCAGGATATCATTGACGGCACTTGAGATATCATTGGCGCTGAAAGTCTTACCTTTCTTTTCTGCCAAGAGGCATAAAGCCTGCAGATATACCCACCCTGATGCAAGAGTTACGGCATATAGCGACGCAGCCATTAGCACAGCACCTCCGATGGATCCAAGACCAGGGATGAACTTCAAGGCACTTGCCACTCCACTAATGGCTATGTAACTAGCTAAATTGGTTGCTACACCAGAACCAATGGACTTCATGATGTTTTCACCAAAAGGGATGTCCAATTTGCCATTTATTCTAACATACATCCCCCATATATTAGCAGCACTGGCCACCATGTCGGCTCCTGGAACGGGTATCAAAGCAGAACCTACTGCCAACTTGCTATGCAGCTTGACCACATCTGCTATATCCCGAGGAAGATTGTTGTCTGCGGTCTTGTCCATCAGTTTAACCAACTTATATGATGAACTCAATAATTTTCCATCTATATCCATAATAAATTATTTTATAGTTAAAGTATTATCCAATTCTATCTACATTCAAATAAACTCCATTGAGTGCTCCGGCCCGCTTGATGTCCACGCCATAGATGCGCATGAAGGCATCGGCTACTTGTTGGCCGCCATTAGTGTGAACGGGGTCGCTGAAAGATTGGGTTACTACTTCAACACTCATGCCTGGCTCCAAACGGATGCCATTGGTGTTGACTCGCTGTTTTACTGTTATTAGAAATCTTGGCATAATCTGTATCTCCTATTTTTAAGGGTTAGTAAGATTTTCTTGATTGGTACAGAAAAGTGAAGGACATAGCCTTACTTCTTCCTATATTCCTCTGTTTGGCTCCGGAAAATGCCTGTTGTCCGAATATATTGAAAGCAGTCTATGCCCTTACGGGTACAAAGAATGCTAACAACTACTCGTAGGACAACTATGCCAAATTTTCCGGATTTAACAGAGTCCTAAAGTTGTCTGCACGTCAATGTAATATTTTATGGAGTCACTTCTCCATTGTTTCTGATGGCAAAAATAGGAAATCTTTTTGAAAGTTCCAAATGAATTGCCATCTTTTTCATATCATAGACTGCTCGTCGGGGTGAGAGGAACGAGAGAAGGACACAGTCCTGCTCCGTCTGATACTTGCCTGGTTAGGTTCTGGAATACCTGGTATCAACAAATATAGTAAAGCAGCCCATGTCCTTCGGGGAAGGATACAGGACATGCCTGACTGCATTTGCTTGATACCTTGTTAATTTTCCAGATTCAACCAGGACCAAACGTGTCTGCACGTCTTGCAATATACTCGGCGCGGAATGTCGCATCCGTCCGTTTTTTCTTTTTCAATCGCAAAAATAGGAAAAGATTTTGAATCTTCCAAGCGATTTGAAAGAAAAGTGATAACATGGACTGCCATTTTGCGTTTTTTCATCTTTTTTCCTTGTTTGATTTGTGGGCAAAAATAATGAATTGGCGGGGAAGTGACTGCGTGGGAATGAGGGATTATTTCAAGTTTTTTGTTAAATTGCACGTGTTTCGTAAAATAATACGGAACAATTCGGATTATTTTTGTATTTTTGCAACAAACTATTAATGGTATGAATGCGAAGACGGTTAAGGAGAGGTTGGGAGTGATAGCCAATACGCGGCTGCTAAGGAACAGCAGCGGTGAATTGGGAGCGTATATCGGCTTTAATCTTTCTTCACCGAGTAATATATATAAGGTGGGAGGGGGAAATGATTTCCTGAAGGAGGCTGTATATCACCAGTTGTGTTATGATGTGGAGGAAACTTTCGAGTTGGACTTAAACAGTCTGCTTTCCGACTATCTGCGCGTTTCGGAGGAACTGAAGGGGCGGCTAAGCGGTTTGCGAAGGAGAATGGCCAAAGATGGTTTAGTGCTGGAGAATGACGGTGACGGCTATGTGCGCACGCTGCGACTACTCATTGGTATGGGGGTGTTGCCGCTGGCTTCTTCGAGGAAGGGAGATGTGATGACCATCCGGCAGGACTTTGAAAGGGTGCTGGAGATGTTGATGCAAATGGGGGAGCGACAGCCTAAGACGGAATACAAGAATGTGGTGAACAGTTATCGTGACTATTTCTATGGCGACGAGGTGCTGGAAACGCGCATCGGTATGATTTGTGCTGCCCACAGGGTATTGGAATACTACGACGGCTATAGGACGACGGAAAACACATACGTCACTTCGGAAATGCTGCTCAGCAGGCGGATGTTCTTCCCGTTGGATGGCTTCTGGACGGAGGATGAGGGGAAAAGTTCGGTGTTCTGGAAGTTTGAGAAACTGGAGAATTCATATCATCTCTACCGTTATCAGGTGGACGATGGGAACAAGGTGATCAGTTATAGGGTCTATCTGGTGGTGTTTCAGCGGCTGGGGGATATGTTGGTCATGGAGGTGCTGCATCCTGAATATATAGAAAAGGTGTTGCAGAACGAACGGCTCACGGGCGATGAGCATGCCATCTATAACGTGACAATAGATGATGAATACAGGCCAAGGCTGCTCGAATTTGAGGAAAACATGGTGGAGAAGCATTGGTTTCAGCCGCGGAGACTGATGAGGATGAAGGATGAGCAACAGATAAAGAAACGGTTGGAAAGCGAGCGTTATGAGAAGCGGAACGAGTTTGCTGACTGTGAATATACGGTGGATTATGGCGTGCTGATGCTTTCGCACGACAGTATCTTCCTGGACCGAAAGGCTGGGGGATTGTATCGGGTGCCGAAGTCGCTGGATGAGTCGCTGCATTTGGTGAAACTCGAGGACTTGGCAGGGGAGTGTTTCTACAAAGGAAAGACGTTCCTGGCTTTTGATAACCAACTGCTCTATTATGACGTGAGCGATGAGGAGAAACTCTCAGACTTGGGGATTGAGGTGATGTTGGATGAAGATGAAGGTTGATGGATGAAGGATGAAGGACGAAAATCTTCAAAAATCTTACGAAAAATAACTCTGTGCCTCTGTGTCTCTGTGTACTATATTTAGTATAAGGGATAAAGGCTAAAGTTATTTTGGGCAGATTTTTGAAGATTTTTGTCCATATAATAATAAGGAAGCGGAAATTCATTCCTCTCGGTTTTGTCAGAAATGGGGTAGTTATTCCTCTCGGTTTTATCAAAAATATGGTGGTTATTCCTCTCGGTTTTGTCAAAAAAGCCCGGATTTCTTTGTGAGTTTCATCATAAATTATTATCTTTGCCATCGATATCAGTAAACGACAGTGTATGTACATAGAAAGATACATAGATACGCTGCTTCTGGAATGGAAACATAGCAGCAGTTTGAAACCTCTGCTTCTCCGGGGTGCTCGTCAGGTTGGTAAATCATGGGCTGTGGAGCATTTGGGCAAAAGTTTCGACTACTTCATAGAGGTTAATTTCGAAAAACGCCCAGAGATAAAGGAAGTTTTTGAGAAGGTACATGATGTCCATGAATTGGCCAATAGTCTTGGCATGCTATATAACAAACCCGTCGAGGCAGGCAAGACGCTGCTTTTTCTTGATGAGATACAAGCCTCTCCCGATGCTATCAAAAGTCTTTGGTCTTTTAAGGAAGATTTTCCTGATTTGCATGTTATTGCAGCAGGCTCGTTGCTCGAATTCACGTTGAAGGAATTGCCTTCGTTTGGCGTAGGCAGAATACGGTCGCTGTTTGTTTATCCATTCTCGTTCGATGAGTTCCTTATGGCAGAAGGAAAGTCAACATGGGTAAAGGCTAAGCAGGAAGCGAGCGCTGAGAAACCTTTGCTTACTGCTCTTCACCAAGACTTGGTGCTGCATTACCGTACGTTTCTGATGGTGGGAGGTATGCCTGCCAGCGTGGCTGCATGGGTAAATTCTCATGACTATCGAAAATGTCAGACAGAACTTGATGACATACAACTGGCATATTACGATGATTTTGCGAAATACGCCAGGAAGGTTGATCCGGTATTGCTTCGAAATACTCTGCAAAGTGTTATTCTTCAGATAGGCAACAAGTTCACGTACAGCAAAGTGGAGGGGGGATATCGTGCAGAAGAGGTGAAAAAAGCCTTGGGACTGTTGTGCGATGCGGGAATCATCAAGCGTGTCAGTCATACAGCTGCAAATGGTTTGCCTCTCGGTGCCGGTGTCAATGAAAAGTTCCGAAAGTACATTTATCTGGATAGCGGCCTTTTGTTGCGCATACTGGATATGGATTTGGGCAGTGCCCGTCAGTTGACGGATTTGATTTTGGCTGGTAGTGCAGAGGATTTGGTGAACAAGGGCGGTCTGGCAGAGATGGTGTTAGGATGGGAAATGGTGAAATATAATAATCCGCGCTCACAGCATGATCTGTATTACTGGGAGAATACCGCCGAAGGAACTCGCTCGGAGGTTGACTATATCATGGCAAGAGACCTGAAAGTGCTGCCTATAGAGTGCAAGGCGGGTGTCAGTGGGAAGATGAAAAGCCTGCATCTGTTTATGCGCCAAAAACATCTGACGGATGCCATTAGATGCTCTTTGGAGAACTTTGCCTTGCTGGAAAATCGGGACAGGCAGGATTCGGATGTTCTCCGCCGCATACAGATTATTCCATTGTATGCAGTTTCTGGATTGTTTAATCCTGTTCAGGTGTGGTAGTTATTGAACAAAAATCTTCAAAAATCTGCCAAAAATAACCCTGCGCCTCTTTGTACTATGTTTATAGTTAACTGGTTAAAGGTTAAAGTTGTTTTTGCGAGATTTTTGAAGATTTTTGTCCTTTATTAATGAATAGAAAATTATTGCCTTTTGATTATAAGCTATGTGCTTTAGAAGATGAAGGTTCTTTCTAACCAATAGACGAGGATGCCGGCGAGATAGCCCACGAAGGCAATCCACGTGATTTTCTTCATGTACCAACCGAAGGTGATCTTCTCGAGACCCATTACTACCACACCGGCAGCGGAACCGATGATGAGCATCGAACCGCCCACACCGGCACAGTAGGCCAAAAGCTGCCAGAAGATGCCATCGACGGCCATGTCGCCAGTGGGCTGAACGGGATACATACCCATACATCCGGCCACGAGAGGCACGTTGTCAACGATGGACGAGAGTACGCCGATGATGCCGGTGACGAGATAATGGTTGCCGTTGAAGGCTTCGTTGAGGCCCTCGCCCAGACGGGTGAGTACACCAATCTCCTGCAATACGGCCACGGCCATGAGGATGCCGAGGAAGAACATGATGGTGGAGAGGTCGATGCGGGAGAGCAAATCGCTCACGCGCTTGGCCATGGTGTCGTCTTCGGAAGTGTTGTGGTGGAAGATTTCGGTGACCGTCCAGAGGATGCCCAGCACGAGCAGGATGCCCATAAACGGAGGCAGATGGGTGATGGTCTTGAAGATAGGCACAAAGACGAGGCCACCCACGCCGAGCCAGAAGATGATGTCGCGCTGCACTTTGGTGAACTGCGTCACTTCGGCTTTAGGCAGATTCTGGCTTTTGTCGAACTTTCCTTTGAGCGAATACTGCAGGATGAAGGCCGGGATGACCATCGATACGAGCGACGGAATGAAGATTTCGGTGAGCACGCCCTGTGTGGTGATGACGCCCTTGATCCAGAGCATGATGGTGGTGACGTCGCCGATGGGCGAGAAGGCACCGCCGGAGTTGGCTGCGATGACAATCAGGGCTGCATAGATAAGCCTCTCGCTGCGGCTCTGCACGAGTTTGCGCAGCACCATGATCATGACGATCGAGGTGGTGAGGTTGTCGAGGATGGCCGAGAGGAAGAAGGTCATAAAGGCCACGCGCCACATCAGTTTGCGCTTGGAGCGCGTCTTGAGGGCATCGCGAACGAAGTTGAAACCTCCGTTGGAATCCACGATTTCCACGATGGTCATGGCTCCCATGAGGAAGAAGAGCGTTCCGGCAGCATCGCCGAGATGGTGCTCAATGACCTCGCTGATATGGCCGATAAGGCCGTCGGGGGCCACATTGGGGTAGAATGATCCGGGAGCCATCATGAGCAGCGTCCAGCAGAAGACGCACATGAGCAGGGCAATGGCTGCCTTGTTGATTCTTAACAGACTTTCGGTGGCGATACAGATGTAGCCGACCACGAAAACGGTGATGATTACTAATGTTAGTGTGGACATTGTTTGATGTTAGATTTTGTCGTTTATTTGATTTTCGCGGCAAAGGTACGAAAAAAAGTGAAGAGTGAAAAGTGAAGAGTGAATTATTTAAACGCAAACGATTCCAGTTTCAAAAATTGCAGTTCAAAAATCAAATTGTTGTGGTGGATTTTTCCTTTTTTTCCTACTTTTGCAGCATTCAAACTACAAAGCAAACAAAAAGATGGACACTAATAAGTATTTTTTTGCGGTGGACTTGGGAGCCACAAGTGGAAGAACAATCATCGGAAGTCTGAAAGATGAGAAGATCGTGCTGGAAGAGGTGACGCGTTTCCCCAACAATCTGATAGAGCAGGGCGGTCATTTCTACTGGGATATCTATGCACTATATTTTGAAGTGATCCGCGGACTGAAGGAAGTGGCCCGCCGTGGACTGGAGATTACCTCGATAGGTATCGACACCTGGGGCGTGGATTTCGTCTTCATCGGTGAGGACGGAGCTATCCTGAGGAATCCGCGCGCCTATCGCGACCCTATCACGTTTGATGCAATGAAGGATTATCTGGAGCATGTCATCTCGCGCCGCGAGGTGTATGACGTGACGGGTATCCAGCTGATGAACTTCAACTCCATCTTCCAGCTCTACGCCATGCGCCGCGAGCAGAACTCGGCGCTGGCTCATGCCCAGAAGATTCTCTTCGTGCCCGATGCCCTTTCATGGATGCTGACGGGCAACGAAGTCTGCGAATATACCATTGCCTCTACATCGGAACTCCTTGACCCGCGCACCAAGCAACTCGACGAGCGGCTGTTGCAGTCGGTTGGTCTCAGTCGCGGCAAGTTCGGCAAGATGGTGAATCCCGGCACGATGATTGGCACTTTGACCGACGAAGTGCAGCAGATGACCGGTCTGGGAGCCATTCCCGTCTATGCCGTGGGAGGTCACGACACGGCTTCTGCCGTGGCTGCCGTGCCTGCCAAGGATGAGAAGTTTGCCTATCTTTCGAGCGGCACCTGGTCGCTGATGGGTATTGAGACGAAGGATGCCATCATCAACGAGCTTTCGTATGAGCGCAACTTCACCAACGAAGGCGGTATCGAGGGTACCACCCGTTTCCTGAAGAACATCTGTGGCATGTGGCTCTATGAGCGTTGCCGCAAGGAATGGCCTGAAGAGGTGCAGCAGATGTCGCATCCCGAACTGCAGGGCTCGGCCATGCAGGTGGAGGCTTTCCGATCGCTGATCAATCCCGACGATGCGCTTTTTGCCAATCCTTCTTCGATGATTGAGGCCATCCGGCAGTATTGCAAGGACACAGACCAGTATGTGCCCGAGACGCCGGCGGAGATTTGCCGTTGCATCTTCGATTCGCTGGCCCTGCGCTATAAGCAGGTGTTCGGCTATCTGGTGGAGATGGCTTCGTTCCCCATCGAGGTACTCCATATCATCGGTGGCGGTTCGCTGAACAAATACCTGAACCAGTTTACGGCCAATGCCACGGGCGTGACGGTTCTGGCTGGTCCGCAGGAAGGTACGGCCCTGGGTAACATCATGGTGCAGGCTAAGGCCGTAGGTGCCGTGAAGGACATCTGGGATATGCGTCGCATCATTGCCAATTCGCTGGAACTCGTCAAGTATGAGCCTCAGGACAAGGCCGTCTGGGATGCCGCCTATAAGAAGTATCTGGAGATCGTGGCCAAGAAAGGTTGAACAAAGATTATTAACAATAACTAAAAACATAAAAGAAAAATGAGCAAACCATTAGTTGAAACCAAAGCAAGGGTGGGCGTGTTCTCCATTGCACTCGGAGCATACCTGCCGCAGTTCCCACAACTCGTACCTGAGTTTGAAGCTCAGTATGCAGCATTCAAGAAGACATTGCCCTCGACCATCGAGATTATCGACGGTGGAATGGTGACCACGAAGGAACAGTCTATGGAGGCCGGCGACAAGTTCCGTGCGGCCGACGTGGATCTCGTCATCCTGCAGATGCTGACCTATTGCACCTCTTATAATATGTTGCCTGCCGTGCGCGACTTGGATGTGCCAGTGGTCATCGTAAACGTGCAGAAGAAACTGGCTCCCGATTACGCAAAGACGGACATTCCCATCTGGCTGGGCGAACTCTATGCCTGCGGTGCCATCGGTGAGATGGTGGCCGACCTGAATCGTGCCGGTAAGCGTTCGGCTGTGATTACGGGTGTCGTAGAAGGTGGCGACCCTCAGGTTCAGGCTGAGATTGAGGACTGGTGCCGCGCTGCTCAGGTGCGCCGTCGTTTCCGCGACACCAATATCGCACAGATTGGCCGTCCCTATCCCGGCATGATGGACCTCTATATCGATGAGACCAACCTCTATCACCGTATGTTTGTCTATACCAAGCAGTTCGACTGGGAGCAGATGTGGGCCATCGCAGACAATATCACCGACGAAGAGGCTATCCGCGCCAAGGCTCAGGATATCCTCGACACCTTCGAGATTGAAGGTGGCGGCACCATCGAAAAGGTTTGGGACATGGCCAAATATGTGGTGGCTTTCGAGCAGTGGGTTAAGGACGAGAAACTCGGTATGATTGCTTCTCACTATGCTGGTTTTGCCCAGGGCGTGGCCGGAAAACTCGACTCCATGCTGATTCCTGCCTTCTCCATGCTGATCAAGCAGCACACGGCCTGCGCCGTTGAGGGCGACATGAAGGTGGCTATGGCTATGTCGATCCTGAAGACCATCAGCGGTACCGGCACACTGGCAGAGATGTACTCCATCGACTTCCCGAAGGATATCTGCATTATCGGCCACTCTGGTTCGGGCGACTTCGATATCTCTCAGGCCCACAAGCCCACAATGAAGATTGTACCCGTGTTCCACGGCAAGACCGGTGGCGGTTATCTGACTCAGTTCTATCCTCCCACGGGCGACGTGACCTATCTGGCTATCACGCAGGACAAGAACGGCGTGTTCAAGTTTGTGGTGGCTGAGGGTGTCAATGAGGAAGGCCCCATCTTCATGTTCGGTGATACCAACATGCGCACAAAGTTCTCGCTGCCATGCCGCGAATTTGTGAACAAGTGGAGCGAGGCTGGTCCTACCCATCACATGGCTGCTGCCGTGGGTCGTCATATCGACACCATCCTGAAGGTGGCCAAGATTTTCAACATTGAGTGCGACGTCGTTTGCAGATAAAGTCGAATCGTAATAACGACATAACGTAATAACGAAATATGGCTAATAGTGGAAGTTTGAAGAGCACGATAGCCGTGTCTCTCACCAATTATCTGGATGCTGGAGCCATTGTGGCCGGTGCAAGCGGTCTGACGCTTTGGCAGAACTATCTGGGGCTGAGCGAGGTTCACCTTGGCTGGCTCAATTTCATCAGTGCCAACTGTCTGGGTGCTGCCGTAGGAGCCATCATCGGCGGATTCCTGGCTGATAAGTATGGACGTAAGTTTATCTTCACCTACAACCTGCTGGTCTATATGCTCGGTGTGCTGACGGTGATGTTTGCCGTTAATTTCCCGATGCTGCTCTGCGGATTCCTCATCACGGGTATCTCCGTGGGTGTGGGTGTTCCTGCCTCGTGGACGTATATCTCTGAGAGTTCCGAGAACAACAACCGTGGCCGCAACATCTGTATCTCGCAGATGTCGTGGGGTATCGGCCCGATGGTCATCCTGCTTTTGGGTATGCTTTTCGCTCCCGGCGGTTATCTGTTCGGATGGGTGGAGAGTCTGGCACAGGCCGTTGGCGGCAGTGGATTGTCAGAACACGCCACCAACGTGTTCTCATCGCGTGTGGTGTTCTTCTCCTTGTTCGTTGTGGCTTTCATCGCCTGGAACTTGCAGCGTGGCCTGCAGGAGAGCTCAGAGTTTACGGCTCAGAATGCGGAGGACAAGAAAGCTGGCCTGATGGATAACATCAAGGTGCTGTTCTCCAACAAGATTGCCGTTCGCACGGTGTGCTTCCTCGCTACGATCTATCTGACTTGGAACCTCGTGGCCTCGGTGATGGGATTCTTCCAGCCGCATATCTATGAGACGGCCGGTGGCGTGAGCAACGAGACGGCCAACTGGATGAACTGCATCCAATGGGCCATCATTGTGGGCGTGACCTTCATCGTTTCGAAGTTTATCGACAAGACCTCCCATAAGGCCATCTATACCTTTGGCCTGTTGGTGGCAATCTCGGCTTGGCTTGTTATCGTCACCATCGGTGTGAGCGGTCCTGCCGGTCTGTGGGCTTTTGCCATCCTCTGGGGTATTCAGGGCGGTTCTTCTCCGCAGATTTTCTATGCCCTGTGGGGTTCGGAGTTGTTCCCCGCCAAGTTCCGTGCCGGTGCCCAGGGACTGATGTTCTTCATCGTCCGCGGTCTGTCGGCTCTGTGGGGACTTGTCTTCACCTATATCTATGGCGATAACGGCGAAGGCTTCACCATTGCAGCCTATTGCATGATTGCCCTGCTGGCCATTTCGCTGATCGTGGGATTCATCGGTTGCCCGAACACACGCTGCAAGCCCCTTGCACAGATTACCAAGGAGCGTTACGGCGATGACGTTTGAATAAGTTAAGAGTGAAAAGTGAAGAGTGAAGAATTTGCTACCGCGCGGATTCTTCACTCTTCACTTTTCACTCTTCACTTTAAAGCTTCTTCTGGAGTTTTTCTGCCTTTGCAGCTTTCTTCACAGCCTTTTCGTGAGCCTTGGCATATTTGGTCTGAGCCTTAGCAATCTTGGCGGGGTCAGTCGTGCTGGCCTTCACTTGCTCTAACTTAGCCAGAGCCTTGTCGGCATCTTCCTGAGCTTCCTTGGCGTCCTTGGCAGCATCGTTGGCCTTGTCGATAGCCTTCTGGCGCTTCTCAGCCTTCTTGCGTTCCTTTTCAGCCTTCTTGCGCTGTTTCTCAGCCTCTTTCTGCTGCTTTTCCATTTGCTTCTGCTGCTTTTCAGCAATCTTCTGCTGCTTGGCTAATTCCTTCATCTGAGCAGGAGACATCACATCCTGTGCGCTCACTGGAGCAACACTGATCAGGCAAGCCATCAAGGCTGCCAATCCTAACTTTGTAATAAATGATTTCATAATTTCCAAGTTATTTAAATTGTTAAAATATCGTTATATCACAGGGCAAAGATATAAAAAGAAAAGGAAACTCCTTGCAAGAGTTCCCTTTTTTATCCTTTTTTAAACAAAATAGAACACTATTTGGGCAGATTGAATGCTACAGACATTTCTTTCATCTGCTCCTGGCTCATACCTTCGGGCGTGAATCCCATGCACTTGGCATTGATGTAAATCTTGGCACTCTTAGAGAGCACGTCAATCTGATCAAAGGCATCCATCACGTCGAGACCCTGTGCAAAGACACCGTGCTTTTCCCAGAGCACTACGTCGTAGTCGTCGAGCTGTGCCAGCGTGGCATCGGCCAGACGGTTGCTGCCGGGCAGTTCGTAAGGAATAATACCCAGACCTAACGGACAGAAGGCCTTGGTCTCGGGAATCATCGACCAAAGAATGTTGGTGAGCACGTCTTTCTTCAGGAAAGCCGCATTGTGGCTCATGGCAACGAGTTCGATGGGGTGGGTGTGTACCGTAGCATTATAGGCCGATCCCTTCTCAATGAGGTGGTTGTGCACGGTGAGGTGGGAGGGCAGCTCAGAAGTGGGCTGTACGGGATTGTCGGCAATGATCACATACGAGGCGCAGTCGTCCAGAATGCGGATGACACTGCCGTTGTCCATCGGCCAGCGAGCCAAGTCGCGCATGCGCTTGCCCGTTCCTTTGCAATAGAAGTAGTTGCCTTTGAGCTGGGGCAGTGTGACGCCAATCTGCTTCACCTCACTGATGGCGGGCATCTGGCGGATTTCATCGTCCACGAATTTGGTGATGTTCACCGTAATGTTACCACCGTTGCGCTCAGCCCAACCGTTCTGCCAGAGATAGCCGGCTACCTCTGCAATCTTCATGACCTCTTTTTCAAGTGCAGGTCTTCCTTCGAGAATACTTTTCATCTTGTAGTTTGTTTGTATAATTGTTTTATGCCGCAAAGATACTGATTTTTAGTGAAACGGCAACAACATTATTTGATTTTTCTTCCCAAACTTTTGCCAATCTTTAATCGGGCCGTTTGTCGATGACCTTATAACCTTTGTAATCCTGATGGGGGAACGTAAAGATTCGCTCATCGTCAATACCACTGTGGAAACGGCTGATTTTGACCGTACACCAGAAAAGCATCACCTTGACCTTCAGATTCTTGGGCTCACGGGTGCGCTTATCGATGACGACCTTGGCATGTTTCACGCCATCTACGCCTTTCTTGGCATCGAGTGTGATGATAAAGTCATTGTCCTTGGCCGTGATGTGGTACGTGTAGTTGTCGGGAACGAACTTGAACTTCGAGGCGTATTTGTCGCGCTTCGCTGAGTTGGGGTTGTGGATTTCTATCGTTTTCTTTTTCTTGTCAACACGGTGGAAATCTTTTCCGTCTGACCATGCGGAATACCTAGACTCAACGAATTTCTGCTTTTTGCCCTTCATCCAGATAGTGCCTTGGGTCTTATATACGCCGATGATGTTCACGGAGTAGGTCAGGTTGCAGCCCTGAGGGCCGAAGACCATATTGTAGGTCTTGTCGAATATCTGACGTGCTTGCCGGGTGTTCGAATTTTCCTGTGCATGGACAGTAAGGCTCATCGTCAGCGATAAGAGGATGAGCAGCCAGCGGTTTCTTGAAAGTATTGTATCTGTCATTTTCTGTTACTTCTTTTTTTGCGGGGCCAAAGGTACAATTATTTTTCAAAATCAAACTATAATTCAAGAATAATTTGTATTTTTGCAAACGTATTAAGAAAAAATAGGAATGAGCCAAAAGGAGAATACAACACTTTGGAGCGAGAACGTCATCGTGGTGGATGCAGAATATGTTGACCGCGTGGCTTTTAACCTCATCGTAAACTTTGAGCGGATGCTGGGACGGAAGATTCCGGCGGCCGACATGGCCCGCTGGATGGACTGTCTGGCCCTTGACGGAGGGATTCCTACGGACAATCCGGAGGGAAACATTTCCGTGGTGCTCATTCATGAGAAAGATTCTGAAGGTTTCGACAACTTTGTTCCGGCATCTTTCGGCCAGTTGGACGGCAAGGCCTTCAAGGACCAGCTCGGCGAGTTTGTCTTTTCTTCGGTTGCCGTAGAACATCTTACAACGAAGGATAATCTGCTCCTTGATGTGGTGCAGGCTGTCGTGGAGTCGAAAGAAGTGAGGCGGCTGATGGTGGTTCCCAATGCCGAGGACGGCGACTGCTACGACCGTCTGCGCCAGTTGCTCCGCCGTGCCGGCGATGACAAACGCGTCACGCTCTTTGCCATGCAGCCCATGCCGGGCGGCAATTTCCGTCAGGAGATTCTGGGCTATTCGCTGATGCAGGCATTGGGTATTCGGGCGGCGGAGTTGGAAGAAGACCCTTCTCCTTGCCCCTCCCTTTAGGGCGGGGAGTGATTACACTCAAGCACTAATCTCTAATCTTATAGGTTTAAAATGAAATTTAAATTCTTTATTTTTATAGTTGCTCTTTGCTGGGGCGTTTCTTCCCAGGCACAACAATTGCCGATTGTAAAATACAACATCGATAAGGTGACTGCACAATGGAAAAATATGGAGGCACGACTCACCATTGATGCCGACTATCCCGATGGCAACACCCCTGCTGCCAGAACCTTGCAGCGTTGGCTGTGCGAACTGTTTACCGCCCAGAACTTCAAAGGTCAGGTCACCACGGGGCAGCAACTCATGGAGCGCGTGGAGGCTGATTTCATAGAGGCAAATACCGTTGAGGGAATGAAAAGCATGGCCGAAGATGGAGCAGAAGAAGGAAACTGGTTCTACAACTACCGTGTGAAAAAGGAATACGAGAGTAGCCATATTGCCTCATTCACCTACAGTTGGGATGCCTTCCAGGTGGGCAATGCCACGTCGAATGCCAACATCATTGACATTTCGGTTTGTAAGACCGACGGACGCATCCTGGGGTGGGAGATGTTCACCTCCGTCAGACAGTTGAAGCAGCTGATTGATAAACGACTCGTGGCTGAATATGGCGAAGAGGGAGCCGACTTCTATCTGACAGGTGCACCGCCCATGCCGCGCGCTCCGCTGTTCTTGAAAGACGGTGTGCGGTTCGATTACGGTGATTATTCCATCGTGATGGCCCACGTCTATGAAGAAATGGGCTTCTATCCCTTCGCCTTCCTGAAATATCAGGATATTATGCACCTGCTCACCGACGAAGCTAAGGCCTTGCTGGGATTGTCTCAACAGTCGCCTTCGCTTAACGAACCGGAACCCGCTTCCGATCCCCAGGCCAATGCTGAGCTTTTCCGCGTTTATCTGATGAGTTGGGACAAACTCCATAATCTCCGTCAGGATGATAATTTCCAGTATGAGTACGCCCCTAATGTGGATTACTATGGGATGAAAGTGACGCGGGAGAAAGTGCAGCAGTCGAAGGTCACCTTCCTGCAGAAGACGCCCGATTACGAGCAGGTGAGCTACAGACTGAAGGTCACAAAGACGGATGCCCGCCACGTGCGTTGTGATTTCTTGAAGCGCACCACAGCCAAGGGTAAGACACGCGTCTATCCTTCCTATCTGATCTATGTCACGGAAGACAATGGCTTCAGTTGGCAGATAGAGCGGGAGAGTGACCAGGTGACAGACAAGAATCTGGAGAAAATGAGAAAATGAGAAATGGAGAAAATGAGAAATTTCGGGCAAATGAAGGCAGAGCCAAGCGTGATTGAGCTATGCTGAATGCTGCTGTAATTCATGAATGAAATTCATAAAATGAAGAATAAAAACAAATAAACATAGAAAGAATATGAACAGAATTTTGATGATTGGCGCCGGTGGCGTGGCCACTGTGGCAGCCCATAAGATTGCGCAGAACGCCGATGTATTCGACGAGTTTATCATTGCATCGCGCCGCAAGGAGAAGTGCGACGCCATCGTGGAGGCTATCCACAAGAAAGGCCTCACGATGGACATCAAGACCGCCCAGGTGGATGCCGACGACGTGGAGCAGCTGAAAGCACTCTTCAACGAGTACAAGCCCCAGCTGGTGCTGAACCTCGCCTTGCCCTATCAGGACCTCACCATCATGGAAGCCTGTTTGGCATGTGGCTGCAACTATATGGATACGGCCAACTACGAGCCGAAGGATGAGGCTCACTTCGAGTATTCATGGCAGTGGGCCTATCGCGACCGTTTCCACGAGGCAGGGCTGACGGCAATCCTTGGTTGTGGCTTCGACCCGGGTGTGACAAGCATATTCACCGCATACGCAGCCAAGCATCACTTCGACGAGATACAGTATCTTGACATCGTTGACTGTAATGCCGGTGACCATCACAAGGCTTTCGCCACCAACTTCAATCCCGAAATCAATATCCGCGAGATCACGCAGAAAGGACTCTACTGGGAGAATGGACAGTGGGTGGAAACCGAACCGCTGGAGATACACAAGGACCTGACCTATCCTGGTATCGGTCCCCGCGACAGCTATCTGCTGCACCATGAGGAAATAGAATCTTTGGTAATCAATTATCCCACCATCAAGCGTGCACGCTTCTGGATGACCTTCGGCCAGCAGTACCTCAAGCACCTCGAGGTGATACAAAACATTGGCATGAGCCGCATCGACGAGATAGAATACGAAGCACCATTGGCCAACGGCGAAGGCACCGCCAAAGTGAAGATCGTTCCCCTGCAGTTCCTGAAGGCCGTATTGCCTAATCCTCAAGACCTCGGCGAAAACTACGAGGGCGAGACCTCCATCGGCTGCCGCATCCGCGGACTGAAGGACGGCCGGGAGCACACCTATTATATATATAACAACTGCTCCCACCGTGCAGCCTACGAGGAAACCGGCATGCAGGGCGTGAGCTACACCACCGGTGTGCCCGCCATGATTGGTGCCATGATGTTCTTCAAGGGCCTGTGGCGCAAGCCCGGTGTTTTCAACGTCGAAGAGTTCGATCCCGATCCATTCCTCGAGCAACTCAACAAGCAGGGCCTGCCCTGGCACGAGATCCACGACGGCGACTTAGAGCTGTAAACAAATTGGCCGTTTGGTTTCATAAACAACCAAACGGCCAATTTGCTAAACTACTAATTAGTTGCGTAGCAGTTCCAAATAATCCAGTTTATTTAAATCGCATTCTTCAGCCACGCGTTCCCACACCACTTTGGTGCTGTCAGACAATTCCATCGACATGCGATAGACACCAAGATACACATAGTTGGTGTCCACAAGATTCTTCATGAATGTAATCCGAATCTCATTCAGACGGGAATTGTGATTAAAGTGATCGATGTTTCGTTGAACTATCTGATCGCTATCCACCCCTTCCGGCTTCCAATACTCGGTAATGGTGGGCATCATCTTCGATTTGTCACCTTCGTTATGCCATTCGGTATGTTGATAATTGGGACCCCATACAGAAATGTTGGGATGGCGGGGCAGAATCTGCCCCCAGAGTTTTTCCGTTGCATGAATACCAAACAGTTTGAGGTATTCGTGAGGCGAACTAAACTTATCACCAACCTTCAGCGTGTAAGCACTGCTTTGATCGGACGATTTGCTAAACACTTGATAGCATACACCTGCCGTGATACCTATCAGCAGCAATGCGATGATGACGTAGCGTATGGCTGGGCTCAATTGCTTCTTCTTCTGAGTTTTTTCTTCTTCACTCTCCCCTTTCCTCTCTCCACTCTCCTCTGTCTCTCCCGTGGCCTTTTCTTCTACAGGCTCCTTCTCTGTGTCCTCTGTCCCCTCTGTGAACTCTGTGAATTCTTTCCAATTGTCAAATCCCACGAACATGGATAAAATGTCGAGCGTGGATTTTCGCGGAGTGGTCGTTTCGGGCAGATAGCCCCAAAGGCGTTTGAGGGTTGTTGGAGATATTCTCTCGTGGAATTTCTCGAATATACATTCAGAAAGGAATTCGAAATCCTTTGGGGTCTTCATCTTCCTTTCTACAACTGCTTCAATCAATTCACGTAGTTTGGCTAATGCCTTCTCTTGTTGTTCTTGATTCATGATAACGTTATTTGCGGCGGTCTGCATTTCATCCGTTTAACGGCACAAAGTTAAGAATTTTTCCGCATAATAAATGCCCAAATCCCCAGAAATGGATCAAATGGACCAAAATATGGACTAAATGGACTGAAATATGGACTAAAATGGACTGGCAAAAGGACTGGAACATGCGAGCCGTCATGATACTAAATGTGTTATCTTTGCAAAAACAATTGCACCAAGAATTTCAAGAAGGCTAACACTTTTTACCTATAATCTAAAACAATTTAAACAATTATGACATTAGACGAAAGAATACAAAAAGATTTGTTGGAACTCTACAATGGTGGAGATAACCAAGGAGAAATCCAAGATGAGGTGATCTTAAATGGCCTCATCCAAGCAAAGTCAGGGCAGACATCGTTTGCCACCAGAGCATTGCCTGGATATTATGCCGGTGACCGTAAGGCAAAAACAGTCATTGTGATGCTTAATCCAGGTTGTGATGTAGATGAGGCTAATGATAATCTGACATGCGACATCTGCAAACGTTCTATGAAGAACGCTGCTGATATCGATAAATATCACAAATGGTGTGTAGAGTACGGCCATATTGATAGAAACCGAAAAGACAATTTCGACTTGAAGCAGGCTTTCTTTCTGCATCAATGGAAGGACACTGGTATCTCTTTGCCTAAGAATTTGAGCGCAAACCCCAAGAACGATCAAACACTACTTGATGCCAAAGAAGCAGTCCTCACTCAAAAACTACAGTTGGAACTGATACCGTATGCCTCAAGCTCCTTTAGCTTCTTTGACAAGAGCAAAATACATTTGGTATTTCCTTTTGTAGAGACCATGCTAAATGAAATCTTCTCGCATGAGAGGAATTATGTCATTTTCTGTTCTCGAATATTTGAGCGTGTTCTAAAAGAATACGAAAAGAAACATGCAGGAGCAATAGTTTTCAAAGGAACCTGTTCACAACAACTTGAAGGTAGCAAAATAACAGGTTCTTGTACGAAAATACAAATTAATTACAATAACAAATCTCTTGATGCAATTATTGCAAATACGTTTCCCCATCAAGCACTCCCCAATGCTTATGATTTGATGGAGAAATACGGAGCTTTTTGTTATAAAAAATACAACAGTTGAAAATACTAACAATTAAAACAATATTAATATGAAACAAGTTAATCTATTATGGATTCCACTCTTTCTGTACATGTCTCTCTTGTCATATACAGATGTTTCTGCGCAATCAAAACTAACAGGCTTATGGATATGTGAAATACAAGAAAGGTCAAATGAAGAAGCATATGAGAATTCATATCTGTGGAAATTGAAAATTGAAAAAGACGGAACGTTTTTGTATGGCGAAGGGTACAAAAGATATTTTGTGTATGAAGACCGTATTGGTTTATATTTATATGCACAAAAAGAAGGAAATTATAATTTTAAAGATTCCGTTTTAACGCTAATATTTAATAATTCACCGGTAGCATTTGATTATGGGCCTATTTTTACTTCAGATCATGGGAAATCTACGAGAAACTTCGCTTTAGAAGAACGCTTTCCCCCATATTTTAGACAACTAAAAGAAATTACGAATAAATGGATTGAAAGAGTTTCTCAAAAACCTTTTGAAATGAAAATTAATCTGATTAATGATCAAGAAATGCTGGTTAGTTGGGAACATATTGATAATGAAGGTAAGACAAGACTTATACAAAGGACGTTCAATAAAACTCTTTAAAAAGCCTCCTATAAGGTGTTTCACATAGGATCACCCCTTTGAGTATAAATAACATAAGATTTGTTTGTATGTTAAAATTCTACTAACACTATTATGAATAATAAAAGGATTATAATTAGAGTATTATTGCTATTATTGGTAATAGGTACACCCCAGCATGGTTATTCTCAATATCTTTATGGTATTATAAAATCTATCTCTGACGGTGTTAAAGAAAGAAAAGAACGGAAGAAAACTGCACAATTGATTGCCGAGCAAGAAAAAAAGGAGGCAGAATTAAAAGCAGAAAAGGAAAGAAAGGAAGCGGAATTAAAGGCTGAGCAAGAAAGAAAAAAGGTCGAATTAAGAGAACAATTTATTTTGCAAAATTCTAAATTATTAGAAGACAAGAATACGAAATCATGGTTTGAACTATTGTTGCAAACACAGCAATCCAGAGAAAAAAGAGAAATATCTATACAAGACTCTGTTGATGCTGCAAAAGTAATTCCCGCTCTCAATTTACTATACGGAGAAGAGATAGATGAATCCAAGGCACTGAAAGCGATAAAAGAAATAGCAGATCAAGGGAATAGTGTGGCTTCATCGTATTATGCATTTTTAGTGAGTAGAGGGTATAGGCCAGGATCCCCTAACGGGGATAGGATCTTCTATGGTGTAGATTGGGGGAATAACGACTGTTTAGGTAATGGAACAATATTGCACAAGAAAAATGGCGTACTCAAAGTGATAGGTGGTAAAATGGTATTCACCATGAATGATGGGACGGTTTTTACTGGTTTTTTCAAAGAACAAGTAACATTCTTTGGAGACTCGAATCAATACTCAACCTTTGACGAAGTGGCGGATCGCCGTATCGCTAACTATCCCGAATTGACTCCATGGAATGGTGAAATAAGATATCCAGACGGAAGTACAGACAATCTGGAAGGGGGAGAATCAGTGAAGAAAAAAGAGGAAAATGAAAAGAAACGAATTGCCAATATAATAAGTACCTTCAGGAATAAAGCCTCTAAATTAGGTCAGAAATACGGAGCCACGTATGTCAATAGTCTTCTAAATACTGGTAATATCAAGATTGGAACCCCATTGGCTTTGTTGCAGGAATATATTACCTTATATAATCCTTATGTTATCAATAATGCCAAAGAATACTTGAAGTATTATGAACCCACAGTGAGAGACATGATGCAGTATGGAAAAACTGCCAAACGAGTAAAAATCGTTGATCAATGGGGTAACGTTGACTATTCTTTGATGGTAGCAAATGGAAAAGTTGTTGCTATCTATAAGCAGAATGCTTGCTTGTGGATGCGATAAGTGGAGGTCCTCAAATTGGAGACTGCCGAAAATCCTTAGAAGAGTAGGCGATGTAACAATTAAAATAATATAAAAATGGAAAAGATCAAGATTACTATCCTAACGTTTTGTATCCTCTTATGCTGTGCATGTGATTCAAACAAGGTCGAGGAAATCAAACGGTTTGCAACAGATTTTGCCGCTGCTGTCCAGAGTGGTGACAAATCCAGAATCACAAAGATGTATCCCGGTACGGCTGATGTTGATGAATTCGCCTCTGACTTCAAGATGGATAGCATTCAGATTAATGAGGACAACATGACAGGCGGTCACAAGGTGTCGCTGGGTAATGGAATCTGGCTTGTTGTGACCGGAAAAGATAAAGAATCGTTCAAAATAGTCAGTTCTCATGGTCTGTTTTCATTCCCTAAAGAGCAGATGTCTTTTGCCCAGGAAACCGGGTGGATTAAGAAAGATATGGATGATCAGGAAATGCTGAAGGCCTTTTCCGACACAACTTTTTATGATTTCCTTTTTGATAAGACCGCAGAACAGCTTAAGAAGAATGTCACGACCGAAGTAAACTGGGAGAAAAGCGATATAAAGTGTATGGTCGATGAGCCTAGTACCATTGTGGCGCAAGTGACCAACAAAGGAAGTCATGCAATAAGAGGCGAGGACTATAAAGTAATTATATCGTGCGAAATGTTTGGCGCCAATGAGGCAAAGGGTAAGGATATCGCACCCAAGCAGACAATCTTTTTGAGTACGCGTTTCCCCGCAGAAGGTGCTGGACGCCAAATATATAAAGCCGCTCTGAAATTTAATATCAATGAGGCTTCCAGGTGTGAAGTCGTCTCGAGATATTATGAAGTTAAAGGTGGAGAATACGAAGAGTTTCTTAAAACAAAATAAAGTATAGACATGAACAAAAAGACTTTTTACGTGGTGCTACTATTAGTATCACTACTCGTTACAGCAACATCTTGCTCAGAGGAATCTAAGTTCAAGGAATTTGCTGTCGATTTCGCCCATGCAGTAAATAGTGGCGACACCCTGAAAATCGACACTCTGATGGCCCATCCTAATAGCTTTCAATTCAGCAAGATAAAACTTTCAAGCATTAACCCAGACAGTTTAACACTTATTGAAGCCGGTGAAGGAAAGTATAAGGTCACCTCCGTAAGCGATGTCGCCATGATTGTCGCCAAAGCTGGCAAAAAAATGGTTGTTGAACATACTTGGAACATTTTCGGCAGTGAACCGGAAAGTGTCACTTTTGCACTCAAGCATAATCTCATCAAGAAGGGTGACAACGACAAAACCATTCACGATGCCTTACTCTCTGAAGAATACGCCTCTGCCAAAGCTGCCGAAATGGAAGAGCAGAAGTTCGCACAAGAAAAGGAGGATGCACAAAAGGTCATTAACAAAACTCTCGTGTCTTTTACAGACATAGTAAACACCATACAGGGTTTATACGACATGGATCCAGGCTCTCTCTGGTGGTCTATGAACGAAGGGGTTATGACTGAAGCCAGTAATAACAAACGCACTCTCGATAATATGAAAAAGTATATGACTCCACAACAACTCAACAAGTTTGAGAAATCGGCTAAACAATACAACAGGCTTATAAAATATTAATAGTCATAATCTAAATTAAAAAAATATCTCGTCAAAAGAGAATGGTAAAAAGTTAAAGCGCTAACAGGCTTTCTTTTCATTGCAATTAATGTGAAAGACAATCTAAAATATATCATTATGAAAAAGAACATTCTTATTATTTCGATGCCGGTGGTTGTGATATGTATCTCTGCACAGGTAATAACGGAATTCTCACTTGAGAATGCCTGTAAATAACTAATAAGCCAGTCACTTTGCCCCGGCAACAATAAGTGGAGACACTCAAATTGGAGACTGCCGAAAATCCTTAGAAGAGTAGGCGATGTAACAATTATAATAATATAAATATGGAAAAGATCAAGATTACTATCCTAACGTTTTGTATCCTTTTATGCTGTGCATGTGATTCAGATAAGAATAAGGTAAAAATTAAAGAGGTAACAGACATGTTTGTCAGTGCAATCAATGCAAAAGACAAAGCTACCATCTATAGCATTTACCCTAATGCCAAGAACATCAACAACATGAGTCTTCCTGATAGTATTCAGAAGGGAGACATTACTATTGAGAAAAATGATTCTGTCAGCTATATCGTGTCTATAGCCAATGCTCGAATGCAGAAACTTGTTTTTGAAGTTAAAAGTGAAAATGAAGTTGTTCTTAATGATACTTATAGCGTACTTGAATTAGACTCTGCTTCTTTGGAACTAGCTATACAGACAGGTGTTCCCGTTAAAGAGATTTCTGATTTGAACGTTTCAAAACTGTTGGATATTGAAGGTGATTACATAGAATTTTTGAAAAATGAGCATGCGGATGAAATCCAAGGAAGTCTTGTCCGGGAAAATGGAACATGGACAGCCCAACGAGCATACGGAGGTAATGTAACCGTAACACAGGTGATTCGTAATGTAGGCAATGTGCCTATAAAAGGAAGTGAGTATAACGTTGAATTCACTTTCTATTCTCCTAACGGAACGTCTAATGCACATTTGAAGAAAGTTGAGAATGGAGTTGACCTGGAACCCAATGAAGCAACAACGTTTTACTTATACCCTGGTAATGGTTATGTGGAAGCCTGTTATGAGCATGATTTCAATTGGAATGTCTCGTTTGTGTACAAAAATCAGCCGCCTATTAGTAGCCTGCTCAATAAAGCTAAACTTAAAGGAACAGAGTATGAGGAATACGTGAAAAGTAAAGAATCCGACGAAACAAAGCATGGAACAGATTCCAAGAATCCATATGCTTGGTTAAAAGAACGATTGGCAACAGAGAACGATCTAATAGGGAGAACGAAGGAGGATATAAAAATAATGCGAAACACTATTTTTGCTATGCACGGATACATCTTTAAGAGTCAAGATGTGAAGGAGTACTTCTCAAAAAAGTCATGGTACAAGCCTCAAAAAGAAGATGTTAATTCTGAACTGTCGGCGATAGAGAACAAAAACATTCAGTTCTTGAAAAGTCATGAATAAATGTTTAAGACAATATTTCGGCAAAAAGAATAAGGAATGACACGATTTACATGTGTTTTTTTATTCTGTTTGTTTTTAATAGGTTGCAATAAAATACAAAAGAAGCAGGGTGACCAATCGCTATCTTCTGAATCCGCAAGTGATTCGGAAGATAGCTTAAAAACAACAGATACAATACCTTTATATGCAAAAAGAATAATAGATGCATATCATGATTTCAATATAAAATATTCGAATAACCTTTTAATCTTTGCTGATGGTACTCGTATCGTATACGATGATGGCAAGGAAAAAAACTATGTTGAAAAACTTGATAATTGTGATATAGAAGATATGTTTTCTATGTCATACGATACGTGTGCTTCTATTCCAGCTTATTTAAATGATTGTGGTAGGGGGAGGAATGATGAACTGTTCATGAAGATGTATGTCTGTAATGAATCAGAGGTTAGGAACAACTTGGTTCCTGTGAACTGGTTTGGCAAGAGTGTGCCTTTTTCCAAAATCAACGGGGCCGCAAAGCATCTGGAAAGTGTAGCTGCAGAACTATCTAACTATTCTCACTTGCACAAATATCTTACCAATGCTTCTTCTTTCTATTGGCGGAAAGTAAGAGGAGCAAATCGTCAAAGTGCGCATAGTTATGGCATCGCAATTGATATAAACACTTCATATTCCAATTACTGGCTTTGGTCAAATCCAAGATGTTCTGAAACAGAAAAGATACAATATGAGAACCACATTCCTTATGAAATAGTGAAGATATTTGAGAAGCATAGTTTTATATGGGGTGGAAGGTGGTATCATTATGATACCATGCATTTTGAGTATAGGCCAGAACTTTTCAAATAATAGTTGAAAAACATACATCATACATAAAAAGCCTGAAATACCCTTTAAATATAGGGGGTGTAGGCAATGTATGTTTGTTGAAAACATACATAAACCTACATTCGATCATGAATGTAGGTTTATGCTGATAGAGGGAGGGCTGCTTCTGATTATTTCATGCGGTCATTCTAATGGGCGAAACTAACGGTTTTTATTGGGAAAACTGTTAGTTTCTATGGGAAAAACTGTTAGTTTCTGACTTTGAAACTACAGAAACTGAGGGCTGCATGAATGTATGTTTATGTATGTTTGAAGTAAACATACATGCTCCAAACAGCCTTTAAATAAAGGCGATTTGGAGGTTTTAATGTAGGATGTATGTTTTTTATGTTATTATGAAGTATATTTTAGAATAAATTGCTGTTTTTGCAAAGTAAACTTTAGAATTCTGTTATGGACAAGCAAATCATTTACTCCGTCTCGGCAAAAAAAGAATCAATTAGAAGATTTTGTCCGCTTAAGGACTAAATCGTGTTTTGCTCTCAACTTTTGCATAAATTTCTCACATTCGGCAAAATAAATTTATTTATTTTACTCTCATTTATCCGAAATTTTCGTATCTTTACGTCGTTCCTCCGTGAAGATACTCGGTCTCGCCAAAAAAAAGAATAAAATCTTTTGTTTTGCTCTCAACTTTTCGTATCTTTGCCAAACAATTAGTTGTGATGAACAATGTTTGAACTGGAGATAAAGCATTATGAGGATGTGCGGTGCGAATATGAAGAGCGCATCATCAAGAAAATGGCACCAGCCGACTATATGGACTGGCATGAGGTGCTGTTTTCCACACACTCGTGTGCCATCGAAGGCAACTCGTTCACCGTGGACGACACCCGCATACTGAAAGAGCAGGGACTGGCGATGGTACCAGTGGGACATTCCCTCCTGGAATGTACGGAGATGGCAGACCACTTCCGTGCCTTCCGCTATGTGACCACACATCTCGATGCTGCTTTTGATGAGAAATTGCTTTGTGAGACCAACAGACTGGTGACGGAGAACACACTGGCTTATCGCGCCCCTGGTGCCGTGGCTGGTGCTTATACGACAGAGGATATGGCGGCAGGTGATACTGTCTTTGGCGACCACGAGACGCTGGTGGCACGCGTGCCGGCTTTGATGTCGTCCACGGCAGAAGCTATGGAACGCGGAGTGCATCCAATGATTGTCGCAGCCCGTTTTCACGGATTCTTTGAATACTTGCATCCTTTCCGCGACGGCAATGGCCGTTCGGGACGTCTGCTCTCTAATTGGATACTGTTGCATGCTGGTCATCCACTACTCATCATCGATATTAAAGACCGTGCAGACTATATCAATGCTCTCCGTCAGATACGTAGCGAAGGCACTGATGAGTATCTCGTTTCCTTCTTCTTCCGTGCTGCCACAGAACGTATGAAGAGCGACCTTGCGCAGAAACGCAAAAATACGGGCCTCGGTGTGTTCTTATTCTGATATTTCTATATGACGATTTAATAAATTAAAACTGTAAAAAACGATATGGCAAAGAAAATTGAAGAGGAGGGAGCTCAGAACCCTCAAAGCGAGAAACTGAAGGCATTGCAGGCTGCCATTGCGAAGATTGACAAGGACTTCGGCAAGGGCAGCGTGATGAAGCTGGGGGATGAACACGTGGAGAATGTGGATGTGATTTCTACGGGAAGTATCGGACTGAACGTCGCACTCGGCGTGGGCGGCTATCCCAAGGGACGCATCATCGAGATATATGGTCCGGAGTCATCCGGTAAGACAACGCTGGCTATCCATGCCATTGCTGAGGCGCAGAAGGCGGGCGGTATTGCTGCCTTCATCGATGCAGAGCATGCCTTCGACCGTTTCTATGCGGAGAAGTTGGGCGTGGACGTGGAGAACCTCTGGATCTCACAGCCCGACAATGGTGAGCAGGCGCTGCAGATAGCCGATCAGCTCATTTCGTCGGCAGCCGTGGATATCGTGGTCATCGACTCTGTGGCTGCCCTTACGCCGAAGAAGGAAATCGAGGGCGACATGGGTGACTCTGCCGTAGGTCTGCAGGCCCGACTGATGAGCCAGGCCCTGCGCAAGCTCACTTCCACCATCTCGAAGACCAATACCACGTGTATCTTCATCAACCAGTTGCGCGAGAAGATAGGCGTGATGTTCGGCAATCCCGAGACTACCACTGGCGGTAACGCCCTGAAGTTCTATGCTTCGGTACGTCTCGACATCCGTCGCGTCACCTCTATCAAGGATGGCGACGAGGTGATTGGCAACCAGGTGCGCGTGAAGGTGGTGAAGAACAAGGTGGCTCCTCCCTTCCGCAAGTGCGAGTTCGAAATAATGTTCGGCGAGGGTATCTCCAAGATTGGTGAGATTATCGATCTGGGTGTAGAGTACGGAATCATCCAGAAGAGCGGCAGCTGGTTCTCATACGAGGACAGCAAACTGGCCCAGGGACGCGAGGCCGTGAAGGCACTGCTGAAGGACAACCCCGAACTCTGCGAGGAACTGGAAGCCAAGATCATGGAAACCATCAAGCAGGGCTGATACGACAGGAACCGACTCACCGCCGATTACTTTTGGCGGTTTAAATAAAAGCATACTCCGGTGGACGACTTGATCTGCCGGAGTATGCTGTTTTTGGAAAGGCCGAAGAGGATTTCGTCGAAATAATCCCTGCATTTCGTCGAAAGTATCTTTGAACCGGATGGTTTTTGGTTTACTTTTGCATCAGAAATCAATAAACAAAAATCCAAAGGTATGAAAAAGATTCAGTTTTTTCTGGTAACAATGTTGCTGATGACCGCATCAGCAGTAATGGCGCAGACCACCGTGAAGGGAACACTCGCAGACGAGACATCCAAGGAAGGTGAGCCTTTCGCCACAATCCGTGTGTTCAAAGAAGGCAAGCAGGACAAGCCCGTTGCCATGTTCCTTACCGATGCCGACGGCAAGTTCAGCCATGCGGTGAAGGGTAGGGGTGCTTTCGATATCGTGTTCAGCAGTGTGGGTAAGGATGACCTGAAGCGCACCGTCACGCTGCAGAACGAAGGCGTCCTCAATCTCGACACCTTATTTATTAAAGAGAATGCCACGGCCCTGAAGGGTGTGGAGGTGGTAGCCCAGAAACCGCTTGTGAAGATGGAGGTGGATAAGATGAGCTACAACGTGGCCGATGATGCCGACTCCAAGTCGGCTACGGTGCTCGATATGCTCCGCAAGGTTCCGATGGTCACGGTTGACGGCCAGGACAATATCACCGTCAACGGTTCTTCGTCGTTCAAGGTTTATGTAGATGGCATGCCCAACGTGATGTTCTCGTCGAATCCCTCGATGGTGTTCAAGAGCATGCCTGCCACTGCCGTGAAGAGCATTGAGGTGGTGACCAATCCCGGTGCCAAGTATGATGCCGAGGGTGCTGCAGGCGTTCTCAACATCGTGATGAACCGGATGGACCCGATGGCTCCGCAGAGTATGAACGGATATAACGGAACCGTGCGTGCATCAGCCGGAAACAAAAGCCTCGGCGGTAGCGCTTTCATCAGCGGACAGCAGGGCAAACTCTCCTACAGCGCGAACGTGATGACCAACTATTCAAAGCCCGGCACCACCAAGACCGAGATGGAGCAGATTCAAGACAACGGCGGAAGCCAGCTGATGACCTCGGAGAACGATGTGAAGATTCCGTTCACGATGGGAAGTCTCACGCTGGGATATCAGCTCAGCCCCAATAGCGCCATCAATGCCACGGCACAGGTGAACAGCATGTCGATGAAGAGTACTGGTACGACGCAGACCACAATGGGCGGCGGAGCCTATGGAAACGCTTTCACATATGGTAGCACAACCGATATGAAAAACTCGCGCACGTCGTTCAGCGGCAGCCTCGACTTCCAGCATTTCTTCAACAAGGAGCACACTCAGTCGCTTGCACTTACCTACCAGCTGAACTACAGTCCGGCCACCACAGAGATGACCAACAACTTCGGAACCACCTCTTCGGTGATTGATCTGACCAACCGTGATTCGGAGAACAAGGACAAGACCGTCAACCACACCTTCCAGCTCGACTACACCATGCCGCTGGGTATTGGACAGACCCTGAGCCTGGGCAGCAAACTCTTGCTCCACGATGCCACCTCCGACTCAAAGTATTACTTGAAAGGCACCTATGATCCGAGCTCCAGCTCCGAATATGAATACAAGAACTCCGTGCTGGCTGGCTATGGTGAATATGCAGGCAACTTCAATAAGTTCGGTGTGAAGACCGGATTGCGCTACGAATACACCTGGCAGGACGTGAAATATCATCTGGGCAACGGTCAGGACTTTAGCACCGGTTACGGAAGTCTCGTGCCGACCGCCAGTCTGCAATACACCCTTTCGCAGGGCAGCAACCTCGGACTTTCCTACAACATGCGCATCAGCCGCCCAGGTATCTCCTATCTGAACCCCTACGTTGATAAGACCAATCCCATCGCCCTTACCTATGGTAACCCCGACCTCGATGTGGAGAAGGCCCACAATGTGTCGCTCGTCTATAACATGTTCACCCAGAAACTGATGCTCAACCTCAACCTCCACCACAACTTCGTGGACAACGGTATCTCGCAATACAGCTTCTACGATGACAACAACCTGCTCAACACTACCTACGGCAACGTGGTAAAGAGCCATCAGACAGGCATGAGCGCATACGTGAACTATCTCTTCACCAAGAATACCCGCCTCTTCCTCAACGGCGGTCTGAACTATACCGATCTTCGTAGCACCGTTCTCAACCAACGCAACAATGGATGGACCGCCAATGCTATGGTAGGTCTGCAGCAGACACTCCCCTGGGATCTCAAGCTCGGCGCCTTTGCCATCACCTCCACCAAGTCATATTCCCTGCAGGGATGGAATGGCGGTTTCAACCTTGTCACCGCAAACCTCTCGAAGTCGCTGCTCAAAGACAAGCTCAATCTCAGCGTGATGGGAATGGTGGGACTCAACAAGGGGGGCAACATCCAGATAGAGAGTCATAGCCGTGGACAGAATTTCACCACTCATTCGCTGACCAAGGTTCCACTCTATGGATTCACTTTCACCGTCAGCTACACCTTCGGCAACAGCAAGATGGCTACCCGTCAACACCAGAGCCGTGTGAAGAATGACTATATCGAGCAGCAGACGCAGGGCGAAATCATCAACAGCGCCGGCAGCGGTATGGGCGACAATGCCACAGGCACCATGCCTCAATAGTAAGGAGAAAAAGGAACAAAAATCTTCAATATCTGACACAAATCCTTCATGCAAAGAGATTTACGGTAGATTTTTGAGGATTTTTGTTCTAAAAGAATGAGAGTTTGGAAATAATGCTTAACTTTGCAGTCGTATGATAAAGATAGAGAAGAAAGACCTTTGGCTCTTCGCATCCCAGGCAGCAGTATGGATACTCATGCTGCTCCTGTTGCCGCTGGCCACATTCCTCAGCACCCGTAACTGGGAGTCCACATCCACCTCGCTGTCGCTGGTGTGGCAATTGTTGCGGGCTCCGCTGGCGGTCTATTTTGCCAATTTCTATTTGTTTGGCCCCTATCTGTTTTTCCGCCGTCGCTATTGGCTGTTCGTCTTGTGCAATCTGCTGCTCATCTTGGGTGCGAACTACGGTTTCGTGTACGGCTATTTTGCCATCAAGCACAATGTGCCGTCCATGCCAGCAAAGGCCTGGATGGGTTTCTTCTCGGGTGCCTTCATGTTCTTCCTGCTCAACATCGTTACGGTTGCCGTTGCTATCGGTATCCGCCACTTCATCCGCGTGCGCCAGTTGAAGCAGCAACTGAAAGACGAGAAGGCGAAGAACACCGAGGCTGAACTGGCATGGCTGAAAAATCAGATCAATCCCCATTTCCTCTTCAATACGCTCAACAATATCTCCAGTCTCACGCAGATAGATGCAGATGCAGCACAGGATGCCATCGCGCAGTTGAGCGAACTCCTGCGCTATGCCATGTATGAGACCAATAAGCCGCTTGTGCCCATCCAGGGCGAAGTGGAGTTCATGCGCAATTATATCGAACTGATGAAACTGCGCTGCAACGAGCAGACCAAGGTCAGTGCTGAGTTCAGAGTTCATAATTCACAGTTGGAAGTGGCCCCCCTGCTGTTTATCTCCCTGATAGAGAATGCTTTCAAGCATGGCGTGAGCACCGGTCGCCCTTCGGTCATCAATATTTCATTGGAACAGAACGACGGACAAATCGTCTTCGTCTGCGACAACACCAACTACCCCAAGAGCGACAAAGACCGTAGCGGTAGCGGCATCGGCATTGAGAACACCCGCCGCCGACTGGAACTGATGTACCAAGACCGTTACGAATGGGAACAGTCGCTTGAGGATAATATCTACCACGTCAGGATTACGCTCAACGTTAACGATGACGATAACGATAACGTTAACCATAACCTTAACCCTAACGTTAACTTGAAACCTGCAACTTAAAACCTACAACTCCTATGACCTGCATCATTGTCGATGACGAACCCCTGGCCGTGAAACTCCTTGAATCCTTCGTTTCCAGAACCGAAGACCTCGAACTCGTGGCCAGTTTCACCGATTCCGTGGAAGCCATCTCCATGATCAAGAGCCACCCCGTTGACCTGCTGTTTCTGGATATCCAGATGCCCGATATGAACGGCATGGAACTGGCCCACATGATTCCTTCGGAGACGCGCGTCATCTTCACCACCGCTTTCAAGGAATACGCCTTCGAGAGTTATGAGGTCAATGCCCTCGACTTCCTGCTGAAGCCCATTCGTTACAATAAGTTCCTCGCTGCCGTTGAGAAAGCACGTCAATGGTTTAGCCTCGCCCCCAGCCCCTCCCCCGTAGGGAGGGGAGTTCAGGACACTCCCCCTATCGGGGGGAGCAGGAGGGGGGCTTCCGTTTTCCTCCGCGTGGATGGCGAATACCGTCAGGTCAATCTTTCGCAGGTGCTCTATGTCAGCGGCATGAAGGATTACGTGATGTTCTATCTCGAAGGCGAACGTCGTCCGCTTATCACCCATCTCACCATGAAAGCCGTCGAGGATATGTTGCCCCAGGAGTGTTTCATGCGCGTTCATCGTTCCTATATCGTAGCCCTCGACAAGATTCGCAGCGTTGACCGTAACGACTGCATCTATATCGGCGACGAAGTAATTCGCGTTACCGATGCCTATCGCGATGCCTTCATCCAGTATCTGCAGTCGAAGTTTCCCGGCAAATAAACCTTCTATTCATCCAAAAAAGCTCGGCTGTCATCAACGACAACCGAGCTTCGACACAAATACTTTTTTGTCTGACTACTTCACAATCTTATGTGAATTAAGCATGTTCTTGGGGTCGAGAGCCTCGTCAAGCTTCTCTTGAGTCATGAGGCCTTTCTCCAGCACAATATCGTAAACAGAACGGTTGGTCTCCAGGGCTTCCTTGGCCACCTTCGTACTGGTCTTGTAACCGATGTACGGGTTCAGGGCGGTAACGATGCCGATAGAGTTCTTCACCATTTCATAACAGCGTTCCTTGTTGACGGTGATGCCGAGGATACACTCTTCGGTAAGCGTCTCGATGGCGTTCTTCAGCCAGAGCAGGCTCTCGATGAGCGACTCGGTGATAACGGGCTCCATCACGTTGAGCTGCAGCTGACCGGCTTCGGCGGCGAAGCTGACGGTGGTGTCGTTGCCGATTACCTTGAAGCATACCTGATTGACTACCTCGGGGATGACGGGGTTCACCTTACCGGGCATGATGCTGGAACCGGGAGCCTTCGGGGGAAGGTTGATCTCATTGAGACCGCAACGGGGACCGGAAGCCATGAGGCGGAGGTCGTTACAGATCTTGGAGAGCTTGATGGCCAGACGCTTCAGGGCTGAAGAGTAGCTCACGTAGGCACCGGTATCGGGCGTAGCCTCTACGAGGTCGCTGGCAGAAACGAATGCCTCGCCGGTGAGTTTGCTCAGATTGGCAGCGCAGAGCTTGGCAAAGCCGGGAACGGCATTCAGACCGGTACCGATAGCGGTGCCACCCATGTTGATCTCGTGGAGAAGCTTCACGTTGCGCTCCAGATTCAGAATCTCTTCCTCCAGGTTGTTGGCGTAGGCGTTGAACTCCTGTCCGCTGGTCATAGGCACGGCATCCTGCAGCTGGGTACGGCCCATCTTGATGACATCCTTAAACTCTTCGCCTTTATAGCGGAGGGCGCTGATGAGGCCGGTGAGGGCTGCTACGAGGCTCTTGTTCATACGGATAAGGGCCAGGCGGATGGTGGTGGGATAAACGTCATTGGTTGACTGTCCGCAGTTGCAGTGGTCGTTGGGGTAGCAATACTGGTAGTCGCCCTTCTCGTGGCCCATGATCTCAAGGGCACGGTTGGCAATCACCTCGTTGGCATTCATGTTGACGGATGTGCCGGCACCACCCTGCATCATGTCGATGGGGAAGTCCTCGTGGAACTTACCGTCGATGATTTCGCGGCAGGCCTGTGAGATGGCTCCCGAAATCTCGTCGTTGATCACGCCGAGGGTGTGGTTGGTCTGCACGGCAGCCAGCTTCACGTAGGCGATGGCGATGATGAAGTCGTGGTAGCTACGCATCTGCTTGCGCGAGATGTGGTAGTTGTTGATGGCACGCTGTGTCTGCACACCGTAGTATGCTTCGGCGGGGATTTTGAGTTCACCTAAGAGGTCGGACTCTACGCGGAATTTCTGTTCTGACATAATTCTTATTGTTTAAATGATAAATGGAGAAAATGAGAAATTGTTCGATTCTCAATTCTATTAATGATGAGCTTAGAACATCGGCAGCTGCCAGATGTAACCGAGCGAGATGCGGTTGGTGCTGTAGTCGTCGAAACCGAAGGCCTTTGCGCGGTCGGTGTAGCTGTAGTGACGGCCCACGTAGGTGAGGAAGAAGTGCAGGTTGCTGTTCTTCATCGGATAGTACTCCAGTCCGGCGAAATAGCCCAGCGCGGTGCGATACTTGCCTTTCTCGATAGCGCCGTTGTCCTTGGAGAGACCTTCGTTCTCGACCATTCCCTTGACGAATACGTTCCACTTCGGGGCGAAGCGATACTGTGCCTTCAGTACGAGCGAGAGGTATTCGGCGTCGTTGCGGTGGCCACCATTGGCGTTGTTGCCCACGATGCTCGACACGATTCCCTGGCGGTCGATACCCTCGCGCATGTACATCACGTCGAAGAATGCATCGAAGTTGTTGACGGTCACTTCGTTACCCAGGGCGATGTAATGGCTCTGGTTGCCGCGGGCCTGGCTCATCAGAGAGTAGCTCCAACGGGTCTTGAACACATCGCCGAAGTTACCGTTCCAGTTGGCGGTATAGACCAGGGGCACTTTCGACTGCTCGTAGCCTTCGCCATACATGTCGCTCATGCTGCCGCTACGGCTGTCGAGCACCTGCAGCTGGAGCTGATGGTTGGGGTTGAGCTGGAACTGGAAGTTGGCACCGGTGAGGAAGTTGCTCATGTAGTCCACCATATCGGAATACTCGTAGATCTCGATGGGGTTGAGGTCGAACTCGATACCACCGTAGGCTGCGCATTGCTTACCGAGGAACATGGAGAACTTGTCGTTGACCTTGACACCGATACCAGCCACGTCGATGGATGATGAAGGCATGTTGTCGATACCGTCGGGAGCAGGCGTGTTGTTGCGGTTCAGACGCTGACGCCAGCGGAAGGAGAACGTGTCGTTGATGTTTCCCTTGGCCTCGATGCGTATCTGGCGCATGTTGAACTTGGCGTTCTTGAATTCGCCGTCGTTCTCGTTGACGTCGAAACTGTTGTTGAGGTTGAGCAGGAAGTGGAAGTTGTCCTGCTTCTTCTCTATCTTCGTGACTTTCTCGAAAAGCGTCTGCTCGCCTGCCGATGCGTCCTTGTCCTGCTGTGCCATGATGGTTGCGGGCACGAAGAGCAGGGCTAATAATAATGTTTTCTTCATAATTAAATAATGATAGGTGATTGACTAAGAATAGTTAGTAGTTGATTAATACTCCTGGAAGTACTTCTGGATCTGCTGCCAGTCGGTGGTCTTGGTGAGGGCAAGCATCAGCAGCACGCGGGCCTTCTGAGGATTCAGGGTGAGGGCAGCCACGAAATGATACTTGGCATCATCCACTTCGCCGTTCAGGCAGGTAGGACCTGTGGGAACGCGTGAAGAACGAACGATATTGATGCCCTTCTCACGAGCCTTCAGGGCTACGTCGAACACATCCTTGTAGAAGTTGCCGTCGCCAACACCAGCGAGTACGATACCGTCGAACTTGGCGTCAACGAATGCCTGCATAGGCAGCGGAGAACAGTTGGCATAGCCATAGACGATGCCTACCTTGGGGAGTTTGTCGAGGTTGGTCACGTCGAAGACAGACTGTGTGGTGTGCTTGTTCTGGATGGTGCGGTTGTAGATAGCTTCGCCGTTATAGACATAACCTACCTTTCCGTAGTTGGCACCCTGGAAAGTAGCCACGTCGGTGGTGTGCATCTTCACTACATCCTTGGCATCGAGCAGCAGGTTGTTCATGCAGCACATCACGCCACGACCCTTCGATGCGGGGCTTGCAGCAGCAGCCACACCAGCGTAAAGGTTGCCGGGACCGTCAGCGCTGATACCCGTAGAAGGACGCATAGAGCCAACGAGGATAACGGGCTTGTCGCTCTTCACGGTCAGGTTGAGGAAGTAAGCAGTCTCTTCCATAGTGTCGGTTCCGTGAGTGACGACCACACCGTCGTAGCCTTCTTCGTTGAGCAACTGGTTGATGCGCTTGGCGAGCTTGAGCCAAACCTCATCATTCATGTCCTGAGAACCGATGTTGACGAGCTGCTCGCCGCTGATGTCGGCCAGATAAAGCATCTGGGGAACGGCGTCGATCAATGTCTGAACGCCAACCTGTCCGGCGCTGTAGGCAGAAGAAGTAGCCGACTGGCTCACACCTGCGATGGTGCCGCCGGTAGCAATAATACGAATCTTTGGTTTAGCAACGATGTTGACAGAAACTAAGAGTGCGAGAAGCACTAAAACACTACGTAAATGTTTCATAATTGTATTGTTTTGATGGTTAGTAAAATATTATTTTATTTAATACAAAAAGGTGATAATCAGATAACCGATGCCTATCGACACGAAGGTGGTGATGAAACCGGAGAGCTGGAACGAATGGTTGATCACGTACTTGCCGATGCGCGTCGTTCCGGTGCGGTCGAAGTTGATGGCAGCCACCTCGGTGGGGTAGTTGGGGATGAAGAAATAGCCGTTGACGGCGGGGAACATGGCCACCAATGCCAGCGGCGAGATGCCAAGGGCTATGCCCAAGGGATAGAGGGTGCGCACGGTGGCAGCCTGCGAGAAGAGCATGATGCTCATGAAGAACAGGGCGATGGCGAAGAGGAAGGGATACTGCGTGACGATGTCGGCGATACCGTTCTTGAAGAACTCGATGTTGCCGTTGAAGAACGTGTCGCCCATCCAGGCAATACCAAAGATGCTCACCATGGCATTCATACCGGCGCCGAAGATGTTGCCCTTCACGGCATCGCCCACCTTGGCTTTGCCCACGATGAGAATGAGAGCCGCGATAGACATCATGAGAATCTCTATAGTGTGTGGCATGGACAGACGCTGCATCTCTCCGTCAACCATGTATGAGGGACGCAAGGATGGTATGCTGCCAAAAAGAACCACGAGGAACACGCCCAGTAGGAATGCCCATACGGCGCGCTTGGCGTATTTATGCTGGGTGTTGGATGTTGGGGTTTGGGTGTTGGTGGATTCCAGGGTTTCGTTGGGGTCGATGAGGCCTTCCTTCACGCGGCGCTGGTATTCGGGATCGTCAACGAGTTCCTTGCCCACACGGTTTTGCACGAACGACGAAACGAGGATGGCAATGAGCGAAGCCGGAATACAAACGAGCAGGATGTCCTTCAGCTCGATGCCTTTTCCGCCCAGCAGGTCGGTGCTGATGACGGCTGCCGTGGCTGCCGACATAGGACTGCCCGTGATACCCAAGGAAGCTGCGATAGTGGCAACGGTCATGGGGCGTTCGGGGCGAATCTTGCTTTTGGTGGCTATCTCGGAAATAATGGGCAGCAGCGAATAGCTGGTATGAGCCGTGCCTGCTACGAGACAGAAGAGCCACGTGGTGAGCGGACCGTAGTAAGTGATATGGTCAGGATGCTTGCGGAGGAATTTGGCAGCCAGTCCCACCAGATAGTCAAGTCCGCCGGCAGCCTGCAAAGAGGCCGTGGCGGTGATGACACTCACGATGATGAGCATCACGTCGAGTGGGATATTGCCGGGCTTCAATCCGAAGATAAAGACGAGAATGAATACGCCTACCATACCGTAGATACCGAGACCGATACCTCCCACGCGAGCACCGATGAAAATCAATGCCAATACAATGAAGAGTTGAATAATAATTAATGTAGTAGCCATAGAAGGTGATTGATAAGATTGCTGTAGTATTTGTTTTCGGTGGCAAAGATAGATATTTTTTTCTATAGAATCTTTGCAAAAAAATGGAGAATATTTGCAAAATCCGAAACAATTCGTTATTTTTGCAAAGTCAATCAAACCATATTAGCCTTTTGATATCGAGAATCTTTACGTTGGCAGAAGTGTCCAACATGATGCACAATGATTACTCCGCCGGTGCCAGTGTGTCGGTGGCCAGGCTGGATGATTCCGTGCTGGAGAAGATAGAGAAGGGGCAGATATGCGTGAATTTCTATACGCTGGTGTTGGTGCAGAAAGGGCGGATGAGCTATCGGCTGAAGGGAAACCTGATTGAACTGGGAGCGAACGACCTCGTGCTGGTGCCGCCCAACTATCCCGTCAGCTATGATTCTTATACGGAGGACCTGCAGGCCATCAACCTGATGATAGAGGATGACTATTATAATAAGGTATTGGCATTCGACGAGAATCTGATGGGCATGGAGTACAGCTATGCCTACGATCTGCTGCCGGTGTTCCATCTGAGTGAAGGCAAGGCCGAGTTGTTCTCCGTGATGAGCAGACAGATTCACAACACCTATTCCGTTCCGCATCTTTACCGCCAGGAAATGATTGACCATCTGGTGCATGTGGTGCAGCTGCTCTTCAGCGAGTTGCTCTATGGCAGCAATATGCAGCCTTCACACGACCTGCCCAACAAACAGAATATTTTCAAGATTTTTCTTCATCTGGCTTCGCGCAATTTCAGGAAAGAACGCCAGATCAAGTTCTATGCCGACCGCCTGAACATCACCACCACCTATCTTTCGCGCACGGTGAAAGAAATGTCGGGACAGACCGTGAACAGTTATCTCAACACCTATTTATATAATGAGATATGCAAACTGCTTCGCTCTTCCTCCTACAATATGAGCGAAATATCAGAAATGCTCTTCTTCAATGACCAGTCGGCGCTTACCAATTTCTTCAAGGCCCGTTCAGGAATGACCCCCGTGGCTTATCGAAGAAGTTTCGAAGGGAAGTGAGTTTGGGTGTTAGGTGTTGGGTGTTAGGTGGATTGTAATGGCTCAAAAGTATCCACCATCACCTAACACCTAACACCCATCACCAAAGATTACAAATTAGCCAGTTCTACAACCTTATCGATGGCTGCGCTGAGACCATCGGGGTTCTTGCCGCCGGCATTGGCAAAGTGGGGCTGACCGCCACCACCACCCTGAATGAGGCGGGCTGCTTCACGCACCATCTGTCCGGCATTCAACTGGTGGTCTTTCACCAGGTCGTCGCTGATGGCTACATTAAGCATGGGTTTACCCTCGAAGATGGATCCGATGACGCAAATTGAACTCTGAGGCTCTGCGGCACGCACCTTGAAAGCGAGGTCCTTGGCATTCTCGGGCTTCACGTAAACGATGGTGGTGAAGACCTTCACTCCGTTCACCAGGCGACCCTGAGTGAGCAGCTTCTCCTTGGCTGCCTCGACTGCCTGCTGCTGGAAACCTTCCACCTGCTTCTTCAGCTGATCGTGCTCGCCGATATATTTCAGGATGGTACCTTTGAGGTCCTTGGCATTGTTGAAGAGATTTTCCAATGCGCGTTCCAGATCTTCCATCTGATAAATCAGCTCTTCGGTCTCACGTCCGGTCTTGGCCTCAATACGACGGATGCCGGCTGCAACGCTGGCTTCGCCGACAATCTTGAACAGACCGAGACGGCCGGTGCTGCGGGCATGGATACCACCGCAGAACTCACATGAAGGACCGAAACGGACTACGCGCACCTTGTCGCCATACTTCTCACCGAAAAGGGCGATGGCACCCATCTTGCGGGCTTCTTCCATCGGTGTGTCGCGATGCTCGTCGAGGGGAATGTCCTGACGAATCATGTCGTTGACGATACGCTCCACCTGACGCAGTTCTTCGTCGGTGACTTTCTGGAAATGGGCAAAGTCGAATCGCAGGGTGTCGGGAGAGACAAACGAACCCTTCTGCTCCACATGGTCGCCGAGCACCTGCTTCAGGGCATAGTCCAGAAGGTGGGTGGCGGTGTGATTGGCGGCAGAAGCCTCGCGCTTGTCGGTATCTACGCAAGCCATGAAATCGGCCTCCAGATTCTGGGGCAGTTTCTTCACGATATGGATGGACTGTCCGTTCTCGCGCTTTGTATCGATAATCTCAACGGTTTCGTTTTCAGAGACGAGCACGCCCTGTTCACCGACCTGTCCGCCCATCTCACCATAGAACGGGGTGTAGTCGAGCACCAGTTCATAGAAGGTGTTCTTCTTCTGGGTGACCTGACGGTAGCGCAGGATGTGACATTCGTATTCGCTATAGTCGTAGCCCACGAACTGCTGCTCACCAGCCTTCAGTTCTACCCAATCGCCATTTTCAACGGCGGCTGCATTGCGGGCGCGTTCTTTCTGCTTCTGCATCTCTACGTTGAAGCTGTCCTCATCAACGGTGAAGCCGTTCTCGCGGCAGATGAGTTCCGTCAGGTCGAGGGGGAATCCGTAAGTGTCGAAGAGTTTGAAGGCATCGGCACCGGCCAATTCTGTCTTTCCCTGAGCCTTCAGGGCTGCCATGCTGTCATCGAGCATGCGGATACCGCGGTCGAGGGTGCGGAGGAAAGAATCTTCCTCTTCCTTGATGACGCGGGTGATGAGTTCGCGCTGTGCAGGCAGCTCGGGATAGGCATCGCCCATCTCGGCAATCAGCGTGGGCACGAGCTTATAGATAAATGCTTCTTTCTGATCGAGGAACGTGTAGGCATAGCGTACGGCACGGCGCAGGATGCGGCGGATGACGTAGCCGGCCTTGGCGTTGGAGGGTAGCTGTCCGTCGGCAATAGAGAAGCTGACGGCACGGATATGGTCGGCGATGACGCGCATGGCCACATCGACATTGTTCTCCAACGTGTTTTTACCACCGTCATACTGCTTGCCCGTGAGGCGCTCCATCTCCTTGATGAAAGGCTGGAAGATGTCGGTGTCGTAGTTGGAGTTCTTGCCCTGCATGGTGCGGACGAGGCGCTCGAAGCCCATACCCGTATCGATGACGTTCATGGAGAGTTTCTCCAAAGAGCCGTCGGCCTTGCGGTTGAACTGCATGAACACAAGGTTCCAGATTTCGATGACCTGGGGATCGTCCTTGTTTACCAGTTCGCGTCCGGGCACCTTGGCCTTCTCTTCGGGCGAGCGGCTATCCACATGAATCTCTGAACAGGGACCACAGGGACCGGTGTCGCCCATCTCCCAGAAGTTGTCGTGCTTGTTGCCGTTGATGATATGGTCGGCAGGCACGTGCTTTGCCCAATAACTGGCGGCTTCGTCGTCGCGTGGAATATTATCTTCGGGAGAGCCTTCGAATACCGTCACGTAGAGGTCGGCGGGATTCAGCCCGAGCACATCCACGAGATACTCCCATGCCATGTCGATGGCGCCTTCCTTGAAGTAGTCGCCAAACGACCAGTTGCCAAGCATCTCGAACATGGTGTGGTGGTAGGTGTCGTGGCCTACCTCTTCCAGATCGTTGTGCTTACCGCTCACACGCAGACATTTCTGGGAGTCCGCTCGGCGGCGTGGCTCGGGGTCACGAGTGCCGAGGATAACATCTTTCCATTGGTTCATACCTGCGTTAGTGAACATCAGCGTGGGGTCATCCTTGATGACCATGGGGGCTGATGCTACGATGGCGTGTCCTTTCGATTCAAAATACTTCTTGTAGGACTCGCGGATTTCGTTGGCTGTCAACATACTTAAAATTTATGGTTTTACAATTTTGCGTGCAAAATTAATAAAAAAAAGGCATTATTCGCTCGATGTTCTGATTTATTTTGTATTTTTGCAAAAGAATTTGGCTTTGAGGCCAGATTGTAAATGGTAATAGATTATTTCATATACTGTTATGGCACTGAATACAGACAAGAACCTGAAACTCTACTTCTCTATCAAGGAAGTGGCTGAACAAGTAGGCGTTACGGAGAGTAACCTCCGTTTCTGGGAAAAGGAGATTCCGTCGCTCAAGCCTAAGACCACGGGTAACAACGTGCGCCAATATACGGCTGAGGATATTGAGAACATCAAGACGGTATATAATCTGGTGAAGGTGCGCGGCTTCAAGATTGCTGCCGCCAAGAAGATGCTCAGTGCCAACAAGGAGGGCGTTGACAAGAATGCCCGTGTGATGGAGGGCCTGATCAAAGTCCGTGAAGAGCTGAAAGACCTCAAGAAACACCTTGACTCGCTGGTGTAGAGGAAACCCCTCCCCCTTCCCCTCCCGAGGGAGGGGAGTCCTGCAGTTTTTAAAAAGTCTCCCCTCGGGGAGGTTTGGTGGGGGTCTCTACTTTATAGACGAAATCATCGAATATCGCTGTGCCTCGCGCAGCGATATTATTGTATGCATACAGGGCAATGCGCGCCCCTTTCCAGTTGCCCCATCGCATGTAGAAACCCTTGCCTAACTGGTGGTAGCGGCGGCCATTGGTGCTGTACTCAAAACGGTAAACATTGGCTGCAGCATCCAGATGCAGCCGGAGATAGACCTTGCTGCCTTTGAGGGGAATACTTGTTTCTTCCTGTCCGTTGTCTTCGGTGTAGAGCAACGTCTTCCCGTTTTCTTTCTTGATGCCTATGAGATGGTTTTTCTTGCCCATACAGCCCAGGCCGCAACGCATTCCGTCGGCTGTCTGGCTGAAATCGAGCGTGACGGTAGCCATGCCCTGATAGCCGATGGTTCTCAGCGTCAGCGTATTACGGGCGTGGATGAAATCGGGAGCCTGCAGGGCTTGAAGGGTAAGCTTTCCATTGTTGCGGGATAGGGACCAGGCTTCGTGTTGCGGATTGTGGTTCCATTGCCACTCGGGCTTCAGGGTACTGTTTCCGAAATCGTCTTTCCACACCTCGTTACCTATTTCGCTTCTACTACTGCTTCCTAAAGGCATCTTCCATTCAGTGATGGGCTCACCAATACCGTTGCCGTCAAGGTCGATACCTATCAGGGGCCAACCGTCAGCCCATCGTACAGGTTGCAGATGAACAATGCGGCCCAATGGACTCCATTCCTGGAAATGATAGAACCACCAATTGCCGTCGGGCGTATCCACAAGGGCTCCCTGATGAGGACCGTTGATGGCAGTAGTGCCTTGTTCCAAGACTACTTTCCGCTCGTAGGGACCGTAGATGCTATTGGACCGTAGGATAGTTTGCCAACCGCAGCAGACGCCGCCTTCGGGAATGCTCATATAATAGTAGCCGTTCCACTTATGGATTTTGGTTCCTTCGGCCACAGGACCCGTATAGACCGTCGTTCCTTCGTCTAAAAGGCGCGTGCCGTCTTCGCTCATGCGATGAATGATGATGGGGCCTGCGCCGTAGAGACTGTGGCCTAAATAGGCCTTGCCGTCTTCATCCCAGAAAGGACAGGGGTCTTCCCACTTCTTGACAGCCTTTACCAAAAGAAGTTTGCTCCATGGGCCTTCGGGCCGTGCGGCACTGGTCATGAACAGTCCTTCGTCGGGCGTGCAGAAATAGACCCAGAACCGGCCATCGTGCCAACGGATGCTGGGAGCCCACGAACCGCCTGCATAATGTTCCATGGTATCCCATCCGGGAAAGTCAAAACGGTCGTAGAGTTGTGTCACGACATGCCAGTTCACCATATCTGAAGATTCCAAAATCTGCATACCCAGGAAATGGAAGTCGCTGGCCACCATATAGTATCTGTCGCCAACGCGGATAACGTCGGGATCGCTCAAGTCTGTTGGCAGGATAGGGTTGCAGAAAGTACCGTCGCCTTGGTCTCCCCAATGTTGTGCCTGCAGCGAAACGGCAATAGCCAGAAGAAGGATAGTGAATATTTTTTTCATGTTGCAAAGTTAATAAAAATTTCTCATTATCTCATTATCTCATTTTCCCAATTTTTCATTATCTTTGTGCCCATGAAACAACTACTATCACTCTTATTGCTGGCTTGCGGCCTTCAGGCTGAAGCTGCCGTCTATAACATCAGGGATTTTGGTGCTAAGAATGACACCACGGTACTTTCCACTAAGGCTATACAAACCGCCATCGACCGTTGTTCGCAGGAGGGTGGGGGACAGGTGCTGGTGCCCGCCGGTCACTACAAGATAGGAACCATCGTGCTCCGCAGCAGGGTGAATCTACATTTGGAGAAAGGATCTGTACTCTTTGGCAGTACGGACATTAACGACTATACACCGCAACGAACCAGCTATGTATCCCTGCGAACGAACACGCCTACCGTGCAGCTGATATGGGCAGACAATGTAGAGGATGTCACCATCGATGGCGAAGGTGTCATAGATGGACGGGGCAAGTCGTTCCTCAAACTCTCATGGAATGATGAAGGTATCACACGTCCACACCTGTTGCGGTTCGTGCAGAGTCACGATGTGCAGTTGAAGGGTATAACCCTCCGCAATTCAGGCTGTTGGATGCAGCATTGGCTGGCCTGCGACCGCGTGAAGATTGACGGCATCACGGTCAACAACCGCAACAACTACAACAACGATGCACTGGATCTGGACGGCTGCCACGAAGTGACGGTAAGCAACATGATCTGCGACTCCGACGACGACGGCATCACACTGAAGAGCACTTCGCCAAGGCTTTGTGAAAATATCTGCATCACGAACTGCGTGGTGAGCAGCCATTGTAATGCCGTGAAGCTGGGAACCGAAACCAATGGCGGTTTCCGCAATATCACCATTCAGAACATCTGCGTGAAGCCCAGCTCGGACCAGAGCTCACAATACTTCGGCCATGAGTCGAAACGTGGCACGAGTGCCCTCTCGCTGGAGATTGTCGATGGCGGCGTGATGGAGAATGTGAACATCTCCGACTTTACGGTGGAAGGTACTGAAAGTCCAATCTTTGTACGTTTGGCCAATCGCGCCCGCAGTTATTGCGACTCGGTGAAGATTACGAAGGTGGGGAGCATCCGCAATGTGCGCATCTCCAACTTCATGGTCAGCAATGCAGGGCCTACGGGTTGTTCCATAACGGGCATGGAGGGCCATCCGGTGGAGAACATCTTTCTGCGCGACATCTTTATCACACAGCAGGGAGGACAGCCAGAAACGGCTGTCCCCACCGATGAGAAACTGGCGGAATATCCCGAAGCCACGATGTGGGGCATCCTACCGGCCAAAGGATTCTGGGTGAACCATGCCCGCAACGTCCATTTCGACAATGTCTGCGTGGAAACCATCAATCCTGATAAGCGACCGCTCTTCGTCAAGCAGGATTGCGAATAGCCGTTGTATGACCAAACTGATATACATATTTTATTGACATTTTATTTAATGTAGAAGTATTGTTGACGATAAAAGCCCGAACCGTATTGGTTCGGGCTTTTATGTACTTGGAATAAGGATAATTCAATATCCAGGGTTTTGCTCCACTTTTGTTTGGTTCTTGTCTAAAGCGTCCTGGGGGAGGGGACGGAGAATCTTGTATTTTCCGTCGTCACCCTTCATGTCGGATTCGCTTACGCCGTCCTCATTATACTTGGTGACGTATTCTACGAGTTTGTGGGTACGCTTCAGATCTGTCCACCTCACATATTCGCCCGCCATTTCGCGAGCGCGCTCATCCAGCAGGAAGTCGATGTCCATTTCACTGTCGGTTACCTTCATTTCCTGTTCAAAGCCTGTTTTGATCGTGCCAGGACGCTGACGCAGCGTGTTGATCATCTTAGCGGCTTCTGCCTTATTGCCTTGCAGAATATATGCCTCGGCTGCAATAAGATAGGCTTCTCCTAAACGGGAGAGAACCACATCGTGAGTGCTACAGGATGAAGAACGGTTTGCAATGGAGTTTGCTGTGTAGTCATCGAATTTCTTGATACAGGGAACTCCTACGTCCATCGAGCGACGCTCCCGCCATGTGGCATGTACCTGCGTGGAAGGACCGATACCGGTGTTGTCGAACGTAGTCTTTGTGATAATGGTGTTGGCCTTCTGGTTGTCAGGATCGTCGGCTTTCCAAGCTTCGATGTCGGCATCTGTTGCCCATGCTGGCACATAGTAGGCCAAAATGGGAGATTTGGGATTGTTGTAATAGTCGAAATACTGAATGCCGCCTTTTCCTGTACTGGTACCATGGAGTTCAAGCATGAAGGTCTGCTCTAGGCGTCCGTCACCTTTGGTGTACATGTTCATCAGGCGGAAGAAAGGTGATTCGTTACCGTCAATAGCTTTCGTGTTAGGCATTTCGGCACCACCCAAATAAGAGCCGAATTGTGCCTGTTGGTAACTGCCGTCGGAACCAGGATTCTCCATAGATGCGGAACTGAACTGGACAGCCCAGAATATTTCTCCATTCTGCTCATTGTTTATATCAAAAGCGTCTTCAATGGAGAGGGAGGGCTTTTCTCCGTTGATAGTGGCTACAGCATACTTGGCAGCATTCTGGAAGTCGGTTCCTTGGGCGATGTTCTCTTCTTGTGACTCATAACCCTGACCGTTCAACCATCCACGGGTCAGATAGGTTTTCGCCAAGAAGAACCTGGCAGCGCGCTTATTGGCACGTCCTTCGTTATCAGTGTCCTTTAGGGATGAACTTCCCTGCAGGTATTCAAATTCAGAGATAATGAAGTCGTACAGGTCTTTCAGACTGGTACGTTCAAAGTTCATTTGTGCAGATTTGTACATCTCTTGTGAAAGCGCTACGGGACCGAAGTGCTGCACGGTCATGAAGTAGGCCCACGCCCGTATGAATCGTGCTTCGTCGATATATTGCTTGCGCAGGCTGCTTTCTTCGGTTTCCTCTCCATAGGCAATAACGCTGTTTGCCAGTTGGATGGTCTTGAAAAGATTAGTATATAATGTCAGCACATTACCTTCTGTGGCAGTGTGGTGATAATAGTTCATTGCCACGCCCGATGACTTGCCGTCGCCGAAAAGATCGGTACCCGCCGTCAGCGTAAGAGGTGAGGTGTCGTAAATGTTGCGCAGAGAGGCATACATACTGTTAGTAAGACTCTCAAAGCCATTTTTGGTCTGATAGAATCCGTCGGCAGCCACGCTCGATTTGTTGTCTTGCTCCAGGAAATCAGAGCAACTCGTGGTCATACCAGCCATCAGTACAGCTGTGATAATATATTTCAGTCTCATATTATTGTCTTTTTTAGAATTTCAGATTAACACCAATTTGATAGCTTCTTGAAGCAGGGCCACCTTCACCTGTGCTAATAGCGGTTGCAGCCCATTCGGGGTCGAAGCCCTTATAGTTCGTGAATGTGAATGGATTCAAGATGTTTACATAAACACGGAGGTGAGAGATTCCAATCTTTCCAATCCATTTCTTAGGCAGTGTGTAACCCAGAATGATGTTTTTAACCTTAGTAAACGAGTTGTCAACAAACCACTGGGAACCTGTCTTGTCTCTTACCCAAAAATCACCACAACCCTTGTTGTTTCCGCCATTGGTGGGGAAGGGCCATGCACCTAAATGTGCTTCTGTAGTCGTATAGAGTTCACCGTCATCACCCAAAGCCTTGATGCCCGCAGGAACATAGAGATCCATCGACAGGCGCTGCATGCCGCGTTGGCTATAGTCGCAGAACTCAGCCATGAAAGGTGAGTAAACCTTACTGCCTTGGCTGGTATAGATCGAGAATGAGAAATCAAAGTTCTTCCAAGTCAATGTGGAATTTATGCTTCCTGTCCATTTCGGTTCAGCATGACCCTGTACACGGCGGTCAGATGGATCAATGACACCGTCGCCATTAGAATCTTCCACTGCATATTCACCTTCGTGGAACTTGGTCTTCATACTGGAGTTGGCCGCATAAGCCTTGGCCATCTCTGCCGTGCAGACACCAATAGGTACATACCCGTAAACTACGTCGATAGGCTCACCGATGAACCAACTGTTACCAGTCATGTCTTCTTTACCACCATTTAATTCCAGAATTTCATTCTTGTTGTGAGCGAAGGTAAAGTTAGTGGTCCAGGTGAGGTCCTTTGTCTGGATATTCACGGTGTTCAACTGAATCTCTATACCTTTGTTGCGTACCTTACCGACGTTACCCCAAATGGCACCTGTAGAAGAACCCATTTCCAGTGGTGTCTCCATTTCCATGAGCAAATCCTTGGAGGTACGAGAATAGAAATCGATGCTACCATTGATGCGGTTGTTGAAGAATCCGAAATCTAGGCCAACATCAAACTCAGTGGTCTTCTCCCATGTCAGGGCACTGTTGGCCAATTCGTATCCGTAGCCATTGGCAACGGTTCCACCGAAGTTATAATAATACTTTGTGTTAGCCAACAATTGGGTCTGATAAGCACCTACGGCTGCATTGTTACCTGTGATACCAAAACTCAGACGCAGCTTCAGGTTGCTCAGCCAGTTGCGGGTCTTCTCCATGAAACTCTCTTCAGAGATGCGCCATGCAGCCGCAGCTGAAGGGAACATACCCCAACGGTTATCTTTCTGGAATTTTGAACTGCCATCCCAACGGGAAGATACCGTCAGATAATAGCGACTCTTGTAGTCGTAATTCAGACGGGCTACATACGAGAGCATCTTGATGCTCTCATAGTAACTACTTTTGTTTTCTACATTTGCTGCTGATCCCATGTTGTACCAGTCAACATCGAAAGGCATATCTGTAACGTTCAGGCTTTTCTGGTTAAGTTTCTGCTCGTAAACACTGATCAACCCCAGGGCATTCAGGGTATGGTCGCCCCATGACTTGATATAATTGGCCTGTGTGTCCCAGGTGTAAGAGAAAAACTCATTGTCTGTGGTGATGGCCTGGTTAGTCTTGTTGTAACGGGCTTGTGACTTGCTTCCGTTGAACTGTCCACGCTCACGTTTATTGTACATGGGAGAGAATGTGGTCTTTAGAATAATTTCCTTAATAGGTGAATACTGCAGATAGATATTAGCCATTGCATCATAGTAACGGGTGTTGTCCTTCGTGTTCTCTCGGTCCAAAATGGGGTTGATGGTCGAGGTCGGGCCACCACCGTTGGGATAGATGGCGGCATCTTTACCCGGTTGCTCGATGGGCTGTCCAACGTTTTCACCTTCCCAATAGCGTGCACTCATCACAGGTGACATACGGAAGCCATTAAGGATAGCGTTAGCAGAACCACTCCGCTTGTCGGCAGTTGCCAAGTTGACAGAAGCACCTGTTGCCCAATGGTCATTGATCTTGTGGTCAACAGCAGCCTTCAGGTTCCAACGCTCATAGTTGTCATAGAGAACGCCTGTCTCTTCCTGGTAACCTAAGCCAACACGATAACTTAGGTTCTTGCCTGCACCAGTGATGTTGACAAAGTGGTTTTGCTCATGTCCTTTACGAGTCACTTCGTCCACCCAGTCGGTATAGTCGTTATTCTTGAATTCATCCATCCAGCGAGGACTCCAGTTACACCACACCAATTTGTAGTTGGCATCTGTTAGTTCCCAGTCCGTCGTACCATCAGCATTCAGTTTTGTATTAGCATAATAACGGAAAGTACGCCATTTCATCCATTCATTTCCCGACATGAATTCTGGCATGTTGGCAGTTGACTTAAAGCCATAGTAGCCGTCATAACTGACTGTTGCTTTCATCTCGCCGCCCATCTCTGCACCTTTCTTCGTCGTGATCATCAGCACACCGTTAGTGGCTCGTGAACCGTAGATGGCTGTGGAAGAAGCATCTTTCAGAACGTCCACCTTCTCGATATCCATTGGATTCAGGAAATCCATATTGTCGCAAACAACACCGTCAATGACGTAGAGAGGCTGACCACCTTGCAGTGAACTCTTACCACGGATCTGCATGGTGAAACTGTCGCCAGCACGGCTGGACGACTGGGTGATGTTTACACCAGCCACGGAACCTTGCAGACCTCCAGCCAGGTTTGTGGAACCAGCGGAAACAATCTTATCGCTCTGAACGCTACCTACAGAACCGGTCAAGTCTGATTTTTTCACAACACCATAACCCACTACCACGAGTTCATCGAGTGACTGGGCATCTTCTCTCATTACGATGTTGAAACTTGTACTTTCGCCTACCTTGATAGATTGTTCTTGGTAGCCTACGTAAGTGACTTTGAGAACATCAGATGGAGTAGCGTTGGAAATGGAGAAACGACCGTCCATGTCAGTCACGGCACCCGTTGTTCCATTAATCATTACGCTCACACCAATCATGGGTTCTCCATTAGCGTCTTTCACTGTACCCGTCACTGTCTTCTGCGCGAACGCCACGAAGCAGAACATGGTCAGGAGTGAAGCCATAATGGCTCTTCTGATTTGTTGATACATAGATTTTTGTTTTAGTTATACTTAGGTTTGTTAAATAAAATCACGTTAGGGCAATCTTAATTCGGATTTGTCCGTTGTAGTAGCATGTTTTGTAGTGCAAAGGTACGAACTTTCTTTTGATTAATCAAATATTTTTTTAGTTTTTTTTAGTTTGCCTATTATAAAAGGTCATTGTTGCATTTATAACGTCGAGTACAAACTAATTTAGTTTGTTCTTCAACTACGCATCGGATGACCTGCAAAACATCATCGGATGGAGAACAAAGTAAATTAGTTTGTACCCGGTCTGTTTATTCCTTTAGATGCAAGGGATGGAAGGATGACTCTCTATCTCTTGATTTCCCAGTCGCCCATGACGGCCTGGAGGGTGATTTGCTGTACTTCCTTCTTAGTGAGTTGGCGGGCCCATGACACACGGGCTTTGGCATTGGCTCCGGGGCCTGTGCTGCCATATTCAGCATAGCGGGCTGTCTTTTCGTTTTCGGGATTACGCCAGTTTTCCCATCCTTGGGGTACAATGTGGCTGCCCATCTCTGTATTTATATATAAGGTATAGGCGTATGGTCGCCATGGACGGCCCAGAAATACCTTGTTGGCTCCCTCGGCGGCAATGAGCTTGCATTTGTTGAAGATGTAACCATACTTCACGTCCTTGGGCGTGGAGGCGGCCGTGATGTAGGAGTTTACCTTGCTCAGGATGGTGCATTGCTCGAACCAACAGGTAGAGGGGCCGAAGATAAAGTCGGTTGTACCTTCGATGTAGCAGTGGTCGAAATAGCAACGGGTGTTGCCTACGCCGGTATAGACAGTGTCCTGATTGCCGAGGAAACGGCATCCGATGAACATCAGGCGGTCGCCTTCGGTATGCAGGGCCACGGCTTGTCCGAGGCGAGCGGCATTGTTTTCGATGGTGATGTTCTTGAAGGTAATGTCCTGTCCTTCCACCTTGACTGTATAAGTACGGAAGGTTCCCATGCCTTGCGTCTGGCCTGTGGCTTCCTGACCAATCTTGGGAATCTGGATGTTGGCATGGTCATCATAGGTGATGATGGTCTTCTCTGCGTCTTCTCCGCATATCTCAATGTTGGTGAGCCATGAGGGGATGATGATTTTCTCCTTATAGACTCCTTTTTTTACGAAGATGACCTTGTGGTACTCCATAAAGGCACGGCAAACTTCGACGGCCTCATTGACCGTGCGGAATTCTCCGGTGCCATCACGTGCCACGAAGAGAGTGTCGGGGTTGTCGTACTTGTTAGCAGCTCTCGTTCCTATTGACAGGAGGAGCATCGTTGTGATTAGCAGTAGTTTGTTCATGGGTGTATGATTAAATGATTTGTTTGATATCCTGCAGGCCGTTCACTTGCTTGAGGTTTTCTACGATGGTGGCCACGTCTTGGCGGTCGTGGATGCGGAGCTCGATGGTGCCGTCGAAGATGCCTTGGTCACATTGGATGGTAACGCGGTGGATATTGACGTTCATCTGTGCAGAGATAACCTGGGTGACTTCGAGCAGCAGTCCGATGCGGTCGATGCCCGTGATTTGAATGGTGGCATCGAAGAAGAGTTGCTTGTGCATGTCCCATTTGGCATCGAGGATCCGTTTGCCATAAGTAGATTTCAGCTTGGAAGCTACGGGGCAGTTGCGCTTGTGGATTTCGATGCGGTTGCGTCCGTCGATGAATCCCAGGGCATCATCACCGGGGATGGGGTGGCAGCATGAAGGGAAGATGAACTGCGAGATGTTGTTTTCATTGATATAGACGGGCTTCTTGCGGTTGAAGTCTTTGCCGACGGTGATATAACTCTGCTGGCGGTCTTTGCTGTCCTCCTTGTCTTTCTTCTTGCCGACGAAAGGCACATAGCGGCGCCATCCCTTCGACTGGTTTTCGTCTTTCTGCTTTTTCCCGTGAATCTCGTCGATATCCTTTTCGCCGAGGATGATGTTTTTCAGGCCGATGGCCAGGAAAAGGTCTTCATGCTTGGGCGTCTCATGGATCTCGCATAGTTTGTCGAGCACGGAGGTGGTCATCTCCATGTCGTTGCGGCTGAGGAAATCTTGCAGGATTTTCTCTCCCTGTTTCTGAGTTTCACGGCTGTCACGGCGCAGGATGGCCTGTATCTTTCCCTTGGCCTTGGCCGTGCTTACGAAATTGACCCACGAAGGCTGCACATGCTGGGAGTTACTGGTGAGGATTTCCACCTGATCACCGCTTTCCAGTTTGTGGCTGAGAGGCACCAGCTTGTGGTTTACCTTGGCACCGATACAATGGCTGCCCAGGAAAGTGTGAATCTGGAAGGCAAAGTCGAGGGCCGTACAACCGGCGGGCATGGTCTTGATTTCACCCTTAGGTGTGAAAACGAAGATTTCGGAAGCGAAGAGGTTGAGCTTGATGGCGTCGAGGAAGTCCATGGCATCGGGTTGCGGATCGTCGAGGATTTCCTTGATGGTGGAGAGCCAGTCGCCCAGTTCTCCCTCGTCCTCGGCAATCTCTTCTCCCTCCTTATATTTCCAATGGGCGGCAAATCCCTGTTCGGCCACTTCGTCCATGCGCTCCGAACGAATCTGAACCTCTATCCATCGGCCTTCGCCCGACATCAATGTGACATGGAGCGCCTGATAGCCGTTGGCTTTGGGGTGGTTGAGCCATTCCCTCAGACGGTCGGGGTGACTCTTGTAAATCTTGGTGAGTGCCACATAGATGTCGAAACACTCATTGATTTCGTCAGATTCCTGTGTGGGGGTGAAGATGATGCGCACGGCCAGGATGTCGTAGATCTGGTCGAAGGTGACATGCTTGGTCTGCATCTTGTTCCAGATAGAGTATGGGCTTTTCACGCGCTTGATGATGCGGTGGCGGAGTCCCATCTCGTTGAGTGCCTCCTCAATAGGGGAGATAAAGTTGGCAAAGAGTTCATCGCGCTTGCCGGCTGTCTCTGCCAGTTGTGATTCTATGCGGGCGTATTCTTCGGGGTGTTCGAACCGGAAGGAGAGATTCTCCAGCTCGGATTTGATCTTGTTGAGACCCAGTCGATTGGCCAGCGGTGCATAGATGTAAAGTGTCTCTCCGGCAATCTTGTATTGCTTGTTGGCTGGCTGGGAAGCCAGTGTGCGCATGTTATGGAGACGGTCGCAGATTTTGATGAGAATCACGCGAATGTCATCGCTCATGGTGAGCAGCAGTTTCTTGAAGTTCTCTGCCTGGGCAGAAGCCTGCTCACCGAAGATGCCGCCTGAGATTTTCGTCAGTCCATCTACGATTTGTGCTATTTTGGGCCCGAAGATGTTGGAAATGTCTTCCACGGTGTAGTCGGTGTCTTCCACCACATCGTGGAGCAGGGCAGAGCAGATACTCGTAGAACCAAGTCCCATCTCCTCACTGGCTATCTGGGCCACGGCGATGGGGTGCATGATGTAAGGCTCACCCGAAAGGCGTTTGACTCCCTTGTGCGCCTGACGTGCAAAATTGAAAGCCTTGGTGATGATGTCCACCTTCTTACGATGGCGGGAAGCCAGATAACTGTCAAGCAGTTTTTGGAAAGCTTCATCGACCATCTTCTCACCAGCCAGTTCTTCTGGGGTGACCTGATTCTTCTGCTCGTCCATAATCTTACCTAATTATCTATTTTACGCGAAGTTTCTTACCGGCACGGATGTTGCTGCCCTTGATACCATTGAGCTTGCGCAGTTTTTCTACGGTGGTGTGGTTCTTACGGGCAATCTGTGAGAGGGTTTGTCCCTCCTTGATGGTAATATTCTGCTCCCTTGCCCTGCGTTCTCTACGCCCCCTGCGGCCTCTGACGGCTCTTTCATGGCGGCTGCTTCCGCGGCGGTCATGACGGGAATAGCTCTTTCGACTGCTGTAACTGGGAGCAGCGCTGCGAGCCACCTCCGGCTGTGCGTCATTGACTGCAACTTCGGCACGACGGGAGAGCAGTTGGTCGGCATTATATACGTACACGGAGTCTTCGTTGTCAATGAAAGTGTTGATAGCTGCATCGGGCAGTCGGATGGCTGAAGGTTCGGTGCTGCCGTTCACGATGTCGCGGCGGTACTGCGGATTCAACGTGCGGAGTTCCTCGAGACTGAGGTTGCAGATGGCGGCCACCTGTTTGAGATGCACATCACGGTTGACAACGATAGTGTCCGACTTTGCAGGCAACTGTGTGCGCATCGGGCAGATGTTGTGCTCGCAGTAGTAGTTCATGATGTAGTTGGCTGCAATGAAGGCAGGCACATAGCCACGCGTCTCCCTTGGCAGATAGGGGTAGATTTTCCAGTAGTCGCGCTCGCCTCCGGCACGGTGGATGGCGCGGTTGATGTTTTCTGGTCCGCAGTTGTATGCGGCAATCACGAGATTCCAATCCCCGAAAATCTTATACAGGTCGCTCAGATAATGGGCTGCTGCATAAGAGGCCTTGATAGGATCGCGTCGTTCATCGACCAGGGAGTTTACCTTCAGACCATAGCTCTTGCCCGTGGCCAGCATGAATTGCCAGAGACCGGTGGCACCCACACGCGAGATGGCATTGGGATTCAATCCGGATTCAATCACTGGCAAGTAGCGCAGTTCGAGAGGCATGTTATAGGCTTCAAGGGCCTGTTCGAAGATGGGCATATAGAAGTTGCTGGCACCTAGCCAGTAGCCCACAGCGCGGCGCATACGCGAAGCATAGCGGTCGATAAATTTACGGACCACCTGATTGTAGGGCATCTCCATGATGTTGGGCATCCGTCTGAGACGATCGATATAAGTGGCATCAGAGAATTCCGGATTCTCATCTCGGTAGTTGCAGTCTCCATCAGGGGTGAGGTACATCTGTGAGTAATAGAGACTCAGCAGAGAGTCCACCTCATGGGTTAGTCCTTCTGGAACGTCAATCACTTCCTGTGTTCCGTCGTCTTCAAGCACCGTGATTTCGTCGTTCTCAATCTGTGCTGACGCAGTAAATGGCATGCAGGCGAGCAGACCGCATGGCAGAAGGCGTTTCAGTGAATCGCCAATACGTTTTATTTTATTCATGTATGTCATCATTCTTTTTGGTTACATAATTTGGTGAACGGCAATCGCTGCCAGGTTAGAATTTCAGGGAACATTGTAGCCCTACTCCAGATGATCTGAATGGATTGGTTGCCGATTGGCTGTTGATAACCGCTGGCTGAATCCTTAGGCTCAGGTCATCAGAGATGTCGAACTGCGAAAGAGATGCATCCACGTATGCATCGATGACGGAAAGCGCATAGACTCCGATAAGGATGAAGATACTCATGTCGCGGTAGCGGCGATAGTAGTCCTTACGCTTCTGAAATCTATCTTTCCATGTCTTTTTGTTGCTATCATCAATTTTCGCACCCAAGTGCAGATACTGGTTGTAGCTTTGCGTATTCGGGTCGTTGTCGGTGATGTCCATGAAGGCCTTGGAGTAGTCTTTGTACATCATGTCGTTCCAGCGCCAGGCGTAGATACATCCCACAAAACCGCCATAGATGATGGGCAGTTTCCAATATTTGTGATTATAGATCTGTCCGGCGCCGGGAATCACCAAGGCGAGCCACATCGCCCGTTTGGGATCGGGACGCCATGTACTCCAGTCACGCTTTTTTTTCTGGAACTGGATGGTGTCGGCCATCAGAGTGCCTTCAAGGGCAGCATCGTCCACTTCGATGAGCGAGTCACCGATATGGAAGATCCCGTTGTCATGACGGGCCGTACTGTCTTCCACTACAATCTGCGCCGCTGCGGTCTCTGCCATGAGGAGCAGACAGGTGATGAGCGTATATCTGATGATGTCTGTTAACGTCTTCAAGATAGATAGGAATTAATTCTCCTTCAGTTTGTCGAAAATGTTCATGATGCGCTCCAGTTCCTCTTCGCTGCTGAAGGGAATGCTGATTTTGCCCTTGCCTTTGGGTGAGCAGGTCATTTCCACCTTGGCACTGAGAAACTGACTCAGCCGTTTTTTGAGCACATCGAATTCTTTAGGCAGTTTGCTTTTGGCACTGGCTTTTTGTACGCCTACCAATGTTTCTTCTCCACTGGTTAGCTTCTTGACCAGTTCTTCCACCTTGCGTACGGAATACCCGTTTTTCTCAATTTCCTTGAACAGCTTGATCTGCATGGCGGGAGAATCGAGTGAAAGCAGGGCGCGGGCATGTCCCATGTCGATGGTCTTGTTCTGAAGTGCCATCTGCACTTGTGCAGGAAGTTTCAGAAGCCGGAGATAGTTGGCCACTGCTGTGCGGCTCTTGCCTACGCGTTCACTGACCTTTTCCTGAGTCATACCCGTGGAATCCAGCAGATGCTGGTAAGCCAAGGCTATCTCCACGGCATTCAGGTCTTCGCGCTGTATGTTCTCCACGAGCGCCATCTCCATCATGTTCTCGTCGTTGATGGTGCGGATATAGGCGGGCATTGATTTCAGACCGGCCATCTGAGAGGCACGCCAGCGGCGTTCTCCGGCAATGATCTGAAACCTGTTGGTGTCCACCTGTCGCAGGGTGATTGGCGTAATGATACCCAGTTCCTTGATGCTATTGGCCAGCTCCTGCAGAGCCTCGGGATCGAATTCGCGGCGCGGCTGGTTGGGGTTAGCCTCAATCTGACTGATGGCTATCTCATTGATGGTAGAGGAGCCTTGAGGTTTCACCTCTTCCGTCGATATCAGGGCATCGAGTCCTCTGCCCAATGCGTTATATTTCTTGTGTACTGCCACTTTCTAAATACTTTTAATACTTGAAACCTGAAACTTGAAACCTTAAACCAACACCTTTATCCCTTATTAATGATCTCCTTGGCCAGTGCCAAATGATTCTTGCTGCCCGTAGAGTCGGCATCATAAAGGATGGCAGGAAGTCCGTGGGAGGGTGCTTCCGAAAGTTTCACGTTGCGCTGGATGACCGTCTTGAACACCAGTTCCTGGAAATGACGTTTCACTTCGTCATAAATCTGGTTGGCCAGACGCAGGCGTGAATCATACATCGTAAGCAGGAATCCTTCTATCTCCAACTTGGGATTCAGTTTGCTCTTGATAATCTTAATGGTATTGAGCAACTTGGATATACCTTCCAGTGCGAAATATTCGCATTGCACGGGGATAATCACCGAGTCGGCTGCCGTCAGCGCATTCACGGTAATGAGTCCCAGCGAAGGAGAGCAGTCGATGAGGATATAGTCATAGTCGTCCTTGATGGGAGCAAGCAGGTTCTTGATGACCTGTTCGCGCCGCTCTATGTTGAGCATCTCAATCTCAGCACCAACCAGGTCTATATGGCTCGGTATGATGTCCAGTCCTTCAATATCGGTTGTGTACATGGCATCGTGCACGTCAGCGTGGTCAATGATGCACTCATAAAGAGAGCAGTCCACGTCCTTGGTATTCACGCCCAGGCCGCTGGATGCATTGGCCTGCGGGTCTGCATCGATGACGAGAACTTTCTTTTCCAGGGTAGCCAGCGAGGCTGCCAGGTTGATGGTGGTGGTAGTCTTTCCCACACCGCCTTTCTGGTTTGCTAAAGCAATAATCTTTCCCATAATTGTGTGCAAAGTTACATATTTTATATGAGAAAAGATGATTTTCATCCATTTTTTAGTAATTTTGCACCCAAAACTTGATATATTTATGAAAAATAAAAGACCGTTAATACTTATTTCGAATGATGACGGCTATCAATCCAAGGGCATCAACTGTCTCATAGATATGGTTCGTGATTTGGGTGACATCATTGTTTGTGCACCTGATGGTGCGCGTTCTGGCTATGCCTGTGCCTTTTCTGCCGTTGAATATCTCCGGTTGCAGAAAGTGCGTGAAGAGGAAGGGCTGCAGGTCTGGTCGTGTACCGGCACGCCTGTGGATAGCCTGAAGATGGCGCTCAACCGTGTGGTGCCACGTACCCCCGACTTGGTCTTGGCCGGTATCAACCATGGAGATAATGCCTCCGTGAACACCCACTACAGCGGAACGATGGGTGTTGCTATGGAGGGTTGTATGAAATATATCCCAAGTGTGGCTTATTCGCTTTGCGACCATCGCGAAGATGCCGATTTTGAACCTTTGCGTACCGTTGTTCGCATGCTGACGCAGAAGGTTTTGGCCGAAGGACTGCCAAAGGGCGTCTGTCTGAATGTAAACTTCCCGTTAGTGGAAGAATTCAAGGGCATCAAAGTCTGTCGGATGGCTTATGGCACGTGGGGTAATGAGGTGGTCAAGTGCCTGCATCCCCGTGGCTATGATTATTACTGGATGGTGGGTTCCTATACCAATGATGAGCCGGAGGCCGAGGACACGGACAACTGGGCTCTGACCCATGGTTATATTGCCATTACTCCTACACAAATGGACGTCACTAACTATCCGTTGCTGGAAAAATGGCGCAATGAGTTCGAGCATGAGTCTGTTTAATTCCTTTTTGAAAGCCTGATGAAATACTATCTGATTGTCGGCGAGGCTTCGGGCGACCTCCATGCATCCCATTTGATGCAGTCGCTGAAAGCGCAAGACCCTCATGCTGATTTCCGCTTTTTCGGTGGCGATTTGATGGCTGCCGTAGGAGGAACGCGTGTAAAACATTTTCGTGAATTGGCCTATATGGGTTTTATTCCTGTTTTGCTCCATCTGCGCACCATTTTCAAAAATATGGATTTGTGCAAGATGGATATCCTTCAGTGGCAGCCAGATGTAGTTATCCTGGTGGATTATCCGGGCTTTAATCTCAGTATCGCCAAGTTTGTCCATAATCTGAAGCCTGAGACACTCAGACCACAGGTGTTTTATTATATTTCTCCTAAGATATGGGCGTGGAAGGAATATCGCATCAAGAATATCAAGCATGATGTGGATGAGCTTTTTTCCATCTTGCCCTTCGAGGTGCCTTTCTTCGAGCAGAAGCATCAGTATCCTATCCATTATGTAGGCAATCCTACAGCAGATGAAGTACGGAAATTTCGTTCGGGATACAAAGAGACATTTTGTGATTTTTGTAAAAGATATTCACTAAATTCGAAGCCATTAATTGCACTTTTGGCTGGGAGTCGGAAACAGGAAATCAAGGACAATCTTCCCGCTATGATTGAGGCCACCCGAGACCTTTCAGGCGATTATCAGTTGGTATTGGCAGGTGCACCCAGCGTAGAGCGTGACTATTACGAAAGGTTTATCGGTGATTCGCCTGTAAAACTGATTGAAAATGACACTTATTCTCTGCTGATGCATGCGCAGGCTGCTTTGGTTACCAGTGGAACGGCCACCCTTGAGACGGCTCTTTTCGATGTGCCTCAGGTGGTCTGCTATGAAACCCCTGTTCCCCGTCTCATCCGTTTCGCCTTCAACCATATAATTAAGGTTAAATACATCTCGCTGGTTAACCTCATAGCCGACCGTGAAATTGTTCAGGAGCTTCTGGCCGATCGCTTTACGGTGAAGAATATCCGTCGTGAGTTGCTCGCCATACTTCCTGGAGGGCCCTCCCGTGAACAGATGCTCGAAGACTATCGTATGGTCCACGAGCAGTTAGGCACTGCCTGTGCTCCAGACAATGCCGCCCGCCTGATGATCGAAAAACTCTCGAAATAAAATTTATCGGTTGTATTTCTGCAGGTTGTCCTTGACGTGCTGACCGTAAGCCTTGATGACACCGTCTTCCGTCCAATGGCCGTTGGCTTTGGCGCGGGGCAGCAGCATCGAGCAGGTTTCGTCCTTGTCACTCAGCGACCAGTTCACCCAGCTGATTTTCTCGGCTTCCATGCAGTCGGTCCATTTCTGCCATTCCTCCAAGTTCAGCGGTCCGTTGCCCGAAGCCTCCATGCCGGCACATTCGCTGACGAAGATGGGCACCTGCTTATGAGCCTTCACCATCTTGTCGCGCAGGTACTGCCCGTGGGTGGCTGCATAGAAATGAACAGTGTACATCAGGTTCTTCTGTCCTTGAATCGGCGAGGCTGCCACGAGATCGATGTCTTGATCCCAGTGGGGACAACCCATCAGGATGACGTTGTTGGCATCGTATTTTCGGATTTCATTGATAATCTCCACGGCGTAGGCTTTGAGTGATTCCCAAGAGTCATCAACTGGCTCATTGAAAAGTTCGTAGATAATATTGGGATATTTGCCGTATTTCTGAGCAAAGTAGCCAAACCATTGCTTGGCTTCCTGCGTGTGCATCTTGTGGGCATGCCAGTCCATAATGACATAGATGCCGTTCTTGATGGCGGCTTTTACCACGGGTTCGATACATTGCTTGGCAAATTCAGGATTTTCCAGATAGTTGTCTTCAATCTGAATGCCCATGGCTACGCGTACCACCGAGGCATTCCATTCCGTGGCCAGTGTCTTCACGGCTCCCTTGTTGTAGAAGCGTGGCCATATGTTGTGCCAGCCAAAGGATACACCGCGCAAGACGACGGGCTTTCCATTCTGGTCACAAAGTTGGGTGCCGATCACTTGCAGCTGACCGTATTTCTTTACCGGTGTCTGGGCTGTGGCATTCAGCGCGAGGGCTAAGAGCAATAAGGACAATAGCTTTTTCATAAGATTGAGAGTTTTATAGGTTTTGGTTATTATCATTTTCTGTTATTTAGTGCCCTTCGGGCAGAAATCTTACAAATCTAAACAAGTTCATATATATACTGTTTTTTTAGAATTGTAAGATTTCTCGCCGTAGGCGACTCCAAAGGGCTAACATAATAATGTAAAGGTGTAAACGTAGATGACGGCAGCGGGGAAAGCCATCAGCGAAGAGTCGAAACGGTCGAGCATACCGCCATGGCCCGGCAGGATATTGCCGCTGTCCTTGATGCCGATGGTGCGCTTAAACAGCGATTCCACGAGGTCGCCCCATGTGCCGAACACGCAGACCACCAGTCCCAGTCCCAGCCAGAAGGGGAGTGAAGCGTGCAGCGTGAAGCGTGCAGATTCTTCACCATTGCCTGTGAAATGCCAGATAATGGTAGCAGCAATGAGTACAAAGATGCCTCCGCCGATACTGCCTTCCCAACTCTTTCCTGGGGAGATGCGGGGAAACAGCTTGTGTTTGCCCAAGAGTGAACCGCAGCAGTAGGCTCCCGTATCGCTTACCCAAAGGAAAATGAAAACGGAGAGTGGGAGCCAGGTGTTGAAGTCTGCCAACTGTTCCCCCGTGTTGTTGAAAGCCAGCACGTTGATGCATGAGAAGGGTAGGGCAATCCACATCTGCGAGAGCATGGTGTAGGCCCAGTCGTTGATGGGGTTCTCCTGCTTGAGGTAGAGCTCGCTGATGAAGAGGTAGATAATCGTGAGCAGATAGGGAATGAACACGGCGCCGCTCTGTGTGAGTCCGCTGCAGAAACCCGCCATGGCAACAAAGAAATAGACGCCGGCCACTGTAGAGATAAACCTATTGACGGTGGTGGCGGGCACATGGTCGTTTGTCAGTCCGGTAAATTCCCATATGGTGAGCCCCGTTACGAGGGCAAAGAGGAAGACCATGGCGATGGGCTTCAAAAAGCAAATCACGATGGCGGCTACGAAGAACACGCCCGTGATGGTTCTTACAATCAGATTCTTCATATTATGCTTCTGGTGTATGGTCGATAACAGAACTATCCGGTTCTTCCGGGCCCTCAGTTTTCTCTGCGTCCTCAGTATTCACGGTGTTCTCCTTGTTTCCGTTGAGTTCCATGATTTCCTGCGAACGGCTTACCCATGGGCGTTTACCAAAGATTCGCTCCACATCCTCTGCGAAAATCACTTCGCGTTCAATGAGCAGTTCGGCCAATTGGTTATGACCTTCCTGATGGAGAACGAGCAGTTTCTTGGCACGCTCATATTGTTCGTTGATCATCTTCAGGACTTCATCGTCCATAATCTTGGCCGTTGTTTCTGAATAAGGCTTTTGGAAGTTGTATTCCTGATTGTTGTAATAGCTGATGTTGGGCAGTTTGTCGCTCATACCAGCGTAAGCAATCATGGAATAAATGGTTTTGGTGACGCGTTCTAGGTCGTTCATGGCTCCCGTGGAAATGTGTCCTGTGAAGAGTTCTTCGGCAGCACGGCCACCCAACAAAGCGCAGATTTCGTCGAGCATTTCTTCCTTGGTGGTAATCTGACGCTCTTCAGGCATGTACCAGGCTGCACCCAAGGCACGGCCACGTGGTACGATGGTCACCTTTACCAATGGATTGGCATGCTGGCAGAACCAACTGATGGTGGCATGACCGGCTTCATGCAGGGCAATGGTGCGCTTTTCGGCAGCCGTCATTACCTTTGTCTTCTTCTCCAGACCACCGATGATACGGTCCACGGCATCCAGGAAATCCTGCTTTTCCACAAATTGCTTGTTATGGCGGGCAGCTATCAGCGCAGCCTCATTGCAGACATTGGCAATATCAGCACCAGAGAATCCCGGTGTCTGGCGGGCCAGTTGCTCAATATCCAGCCCCTTGTCCACCTTGATGGGGCGCAGGTGTACCTCAAAGATAGCCTTGCGCTCATTCAGGTCAGGCAGGTCAACGTATATCTGACGGTCAAATCGTCCAGCGCGCATCAAGGCCGAGTCGAGCATGTCGGCGCGGTTGGTGGCAGCCAGGATAATCACTCCGCTGTTGGTTCCGAAACCGTCCATCTCCGTCAGCAGGGCGTTCAGCGTATTCTCGCGCTCGTCGTTTCCACCCATGGCGGGGTTCTTGGAGCGGGCACGTCCCACGGCGTCAATCTCGTCGATGAATATAATACAGGGCGATTTTTCCTTGGCTTGGCGGAACAGGTCGCGCACACGACTAGCTCCCACACCTACGAACATCTCCACGAAGTCGCTTCCCGACATCGAGAAGAAGGGTACGCCAGCCTCACCGGCCACGGCCTTGGCCAACAGGGTCTTACCCGTTCCCGGAGGACCTACGAGCAAAGCACCCTTGGGGATCTTACCGCCCAGCTCGGTGTATTTCTGCGGATTCTTCAGGAATTCCACGATTTCCTGCACCTCCTGCTTGGCACCTTCCTGTCCGGCCACGTCCTTGAACGTGATGTTCAGGTCGCCGCCTTTCTCATACATCTTGGCTTTCGACTTACCCACGCTGAAGATACCGCCACCGCCGGCTCCTCCTGTTCCCATACGGCGGAACAGGTAGATCCAGAACACAATGAGGAATATCCAGAACAGATTGTTGAGGATAAACGTCGTGATATCGCCTGTATTCTTGTTGTCGTAATCGAAATCGCCCTTGAACTTGCCTTCGGCACGCTGCTTGTCAACGAAGGATTCTATCTGGTCAACGCTGCCGAACTGCACCTTCACAAAGGGATTCGTGCCCACCTGCTGCGTGCCGGCCTTGAAGACTTCGCGGATATGCTCGGGCTTCACATACATCTGAAGCGAGTTCTCCGTCTTGTTCACCACAATCTTCGAGGCATAGCCTTTGGCAACCAGCGTCTTGAACTGTTCGTAGGAAACCTCCTTGCTGACCGAACTGTTCTGGCCTACCGAGTCACTACTGGTAATATACACCGCAATGAGTCCCACGAGCACCAGGATGTAAATCCAGCTCATGTTAAACTTCGGCATCTTCGGTTTGGGGTTATTTTTGTCTTGTTGTTCCATGCTCTTTAAAGTTGATTTTAGTCCAGGTCAGGAATGCGGGTGATCTTGGCATCCTCCCATAGCGTCTCCAGATTGTAGTATTCGCGCACGTCGGGTAGGAAGATATGTACCAGCACATCCGTGTAATCCATCGCGATCCATTGTGCATTCTCGCGGCCCACCACATGGACGGGCTTCTCACCGGCTTTCTCGCGGGCAAACTCCTCCACAGAGTCGGTGATGGCATCCACCTGCGTAGGGGAATTGCCTGTGCAGATCACGAAATAATTGCAGATGGCACCTTCGATGCCCGACAGATCGGCCACTACGATGCTGTGGCCCTTCTTTTCTTGAATACCTTTTGTAATCGTCTCTACTAATTCTTTTGTCTTTACCATTTAGTACATTATATATAATAATGGCACAAAGGTACACCTAATTCGCGGAAAAACATCAAAAATGAAGATTTATTTGTTTTTTTTTAGGAAAAACTTTGGTAGTTCCAAAAAAAGCAGTACCTTTGCAACCGCATTTCGGAAAAATGCAGCACAGATTGGGGTATGGTGTAATGGTAACACTGCAGATTCTGGTCCTGCCTTTCCTGGTTCGAGTCCGGGTACCCCAACTTAGAGAGTTGCTAAATTATTGCAAAAAACAATAATTTAGCAACTTTTTTTATATCTGTTTTAAACCCTCTATACCCTCTATCTTTCGCGTAAGGCATTGTGACTTAACGTGTTATTGGTAGAGGGTATGGCCTTCAAACCCTCTATGAACCCTCTATTGAACCCTCTATTGAACCCTCTATTTTGGATTGTTTTCTCGGATTTTTGCGGTTTTTCTTGCATTTCCCTGAAATATTTGTTACCTTTGCAAGGTTAAAGGATTATGTAACGAAAAACACTTTACCAACCAAAAAAATGAAGATTACCAAATTGAAAACGATGATGGGCGAGGCCCAGGGCCTGACTGCCGTCGAATTGGAAAAAATCGTGGAGCGTATGCGCTCCGAAACCACAAAGAAAACTGCTGAAACCATCAGAGAGGAAGCGCTGCTGGGCCGCATGCAGATGAACCAGGGCGGTGCGCGCTACTATCTGGCGCACAGCGACCGTCTGCCGTATATCATCTTTGGAGCCACGTTCGGCAAGAACGGCTTCGATGAAGTGAACCAGGTGAACCCCTTGCTGCTGCTCACCCTCGACTGCCCGGAAGGATTGCCGCAGGTGGAAGCGCTGAAGCGGCTTGTCTCGCAGGTGCCTTATACGCTGTTGTGCTTCGCGGGCGTGAGTGGCGTGACGCTGAAAGTGGTGGTCCGTTTGCCCGACGGTTTTCGACCCGACGCGCTCACCGATGCACAGGCTAATGCCATCAGCATCTACGAGGCACTTTCGGGAGGCCGCGTGGTGCCCGCGGTGCCGTCGCTGATGGCGGGTTGCCGCATGAGTTATGATGCGAATCTTTTTTACAATCCTGGAGCTCAGCCATTGCCGGTGGTTCTTCGTGGTGACGCGGCGGCTGAAGCCTATGGCGGAGCCGTGGCCGATGACGACGGCGCGGTGGGCTATCCCGCCGAGGCCGAGCAGCAGCAGCGGATGAAAATGGAGTTGCAGACCTGTCTGCAGAAAGCCCTTTCGGAAAGCGAGGGCGATATGGACCATTGTCTGCAGCTGCTGGCCGACTATTGTGCCGCGGCGCATCTGCCCGAAGAAGGATGCGTGCGCCGCATTGTCTGGATGGCGCGCTTCCGCCAGCAGGGTGAAGACCTCGTGAGGAAAACCTTCCGTGCGGCCTATCAGAAGCCCCACGAAGGACGTCCCCTCTCGCAGATGAACGAGAAGGAACGCATCATGCGCTCCATTGAGGACTTCCTTGGTCGCCGCTATCAGCTGCGCTATAACGTGGTAAAACAGATGGTGGAATTCCGGCCTAACGACATGCGCTTCCTGCGGTGGCAACCACTCGACGACCGCCAGTTGCGCTCCATCGTGGTGGAGGAGATGAAGGAAGGCGGAGAGAGTTGGATGAACGATATCCGCACCTATATCCAGTCGGCCCATGTGCCCGACTATAATCCCATTCTGGAATTCCTCTATAGCGTGGGTGAATGGGATATGAAAAAAGATTACATCGAAGACTTCGCACGGCGGCTGCCTACCAGTTACGACCGTTGGCCGCAGTATTTCCATCGTTGGTTCCTGGCCTTGGTGGCTCAGGCGCTCAACCTTTCGCGCGACTTCGGTAACTCCGTGGTGCCTATGCTCATTGGCGGACAGGGCATCAAGAAGAGCACTTTCTGCCGGAACATCCTGCCGCCGGCCTTGCGCGAGTACTTTATGAACGACATCAAGATGGACAATGCCGAACAGGTGGAGCGCGTCCTGGGCCGTATGTGGCTCGTCTGTATCGATGAATACAACGCCAAGACCGACCGCGAACAGGCCAAGATCAAGCGTCTTCTGACCGAAAAGGACGTGCAGATCCGCAAGATGCGCTCCGACCAATATACGATGACGCCGCGCCTCTGCTCTTTCATCGCTACCACCAACGACACCACGCCATTGCCCTCCGGCGACGGTTCGCGCCGCTATCTCTGCGTAGAGGTCACAGGCCAGGTAGATATGTCGTCGCCCATTCCCTATCGTCAGATGTTTGCCCAGGCCATGAGCGAACTCAGCGAGCGCGACTGCATCTACTGGTTTACCAGCGAGGATGAGCGTGAGATACAGGCGCATAATGCCAACTATCAGCAGCATTCGTCGCTCCAGCAGGTGCTCGAAGACTTCTTTGAGCCTGCCCCGGAGCATTCGCGCCAATATTTCTGGCCTGTGCTTCGCATCCAGCAGGAACTGTCCAAACGCTTGAAAACCAAGGATATACCGAGTATCCGTGAGTTGGGCATCACGCTGAAACGGACAGGATGGCCCCATGGCGGTATCAACGGAAGAATTGGTTATTATCTGAAAATGCGTTCGGAATAATGGGGGCAAAATGGATTTTTAGCGATTATTTTGCCCAAAATAGGGGGAAGGATAGTAGGAAGGTAGTAGGTAAAACGCCTCTTCCTACTACCGATAACTATTTGATTTACATCTCTTTAATGTGAAAGTAGTAGGTATAGTAGGTAAAAATCAATATATCGCGTATGGAGGAATGGACAACCCGACAACAAAGTAAGTTAGTTTGTACTTCAGCGGATGATGTTTTGCTGGCCATTTGATGGTGTTTTGAGGTACAAACTAAATTACTTTGTACCCTCATTAAACCTATTTTTTCTCCTAATCATTCGTTAATGTCAAAAGAATTGATTATATTTGCAAACGGAAATGAAAGAAGAGTTTAAGGCCAATAAACATCAGGAAGACGCGGTACAGGCTGCAGCAACCATTGATGCAGTACTGCGGGTGCAGACTAACTGGAAAGAACTATGGTTCTATCAGAAGACCGTGGTGCTTTACCAGATGACATACGTGTTCTGCCAGCGCTTTCTTCCCAAGTACGGTGACCGTACGGTTGACCAGATGGTACAGGCGGCCCGCTCCGGAAAACAGAATATTGCGGAAGGCTTGGCTGACGGTGTCACCTCTATGGAGATGGAACTCAAACTGCTGAACGTAGCCCGCTCATCGTTAAAGGAGTTGTTGGAGGACTATGAGGATTATATCGTCTCGCGCCGTCTCTCTTATTGGAAGGTGGGGCATGAACGCTATGACGGTCTGCTGCGATTCTGTAGGAACCACAATCAACTGGGCGATTATGAGCCTTACTTTTATAAATGGAGTGATGAAGAGATGGCAAACACCGCTGTGTCGCTCTGTCATTTCGTGGACAAGATGATGACGACCTATCAGCAGAAGTTAGATGAAGACTTCCGCCAGAATGGAGGCATCAGAGAGCGGATGACTGCCGCCCGCCTGAAAACGAGAGCCATCCAGAAGAGCACCATTGAGGCCCAACAGCGTGAAATAGAGCATTTGAAAGCCGAACTCCAGCGCCTCAAGGCAGAGAACGAGGTGCTGAGGAAAAGGCTGGAGGATAGATAGTCTAGCATTCTAGAAACCTAGATAAACTAGCATTCTAGAGACCTAGCATTCTAGATAAAAACTAGGAGAAAAAAACAATAACAATGAGCATAAGGATTAGACTTCGTAAAAACGAGATTAAGAGTAACAAGAACTACGGCCAGTATTTTGCTGAGACCGTGAGTATGGGAACCGTTGGCGTGGAGCAGCTGGCCGAGGAAATCAGCCGCAACTGCACGCTGAAGTCAAGCGATGTGCAGGGGGCAATCATTGCCCTGCAGGAGGTGATGGCCAACCATCTGCAGAGTGGGGAGACCGTGGTGCTTCCCGGCATCGGCAGCTTTTCGCTTTCGGCAGAAAGCAGCGGCGCGGAATCGCCGAAGAAATTCAGCCTGCAACGCCACATCCGCGGCATCAAGTGCCGCTTCCGTCCGTCGGGCAAGCGCCAGGGCGGGAAGAACGGCCCTATCGTCTATGACCTGGTGGGCGATGCCAAGGTGGATTGGGTACCTCTTTATAAGAAGGAGCAGACGTAGTTTTCTGACAGTAACAACACTGATTGACCAATAGACAAAAATCTACAATAATCTCACCAAAATGTTCTTACAGTGCGGTTGAAACGCCCCCTCCTAATAACGGAGGGGAACAAGATTTGTGACAGATTTTTGAATTATTTTGTTTAAGAAATTGGGGGCTGAGTACTTACTTCTGGCTATAATAAAGTCAAAAAGAGGTTAAAACAGCGGATGGATTCACATATATGAGAAATAATGACTATCTTTGTAGCGTTTTTTCAAATATGAGAACTGTTAAATACATATTATATATAGTAGGTGTACTCGCGATGCTGATCGTCGTGAGTTGCAAACGGTCGGCATGGGATCCGTCGCTTAAGCAGAACGAGGTCATATCTCTTTATCAGAAGGTGCTGACGGCGGCCTTTGAATCGCCTGAGAGAGGGATGCAGATGATTGACTCGCTCAAGCGCATTGGCGCGTTGCCCTACTACCATACCGACCTGATGCGTGCCAAGATATATGCGCAATCGACTGACTATTTACGGCTCGACTCGGCTATCATCATCGGTGAGCGACTGATAACGCTTGACGAGGCGAAGAAAGACCTGGGCTACCGGCAGGACATTCTGGAGATGCTGGTGAATGCCTGCCGGCTGCATCACGACGACGAACAGACCATCCATTGGTCAACGATGCTGTTAGACCTCGTCAGGCAACAGGGGCTGGAAACCGAAGCCCTGCGCACCGAGGCGGAGATAGGCATGGCACTCTCCCAGATAGGCCGGGCCGACGAAGGGCTGGCCAAGATTGACAATGTCATCCGTCAACTCAAAGGCCAACGTAAGTGGGCTGAGATGGATGCCAGCATTATCGCCCTGAAGCGCAAGGTGAGTGTGCTCGACTTGGAGCAACGGTATAGCGACATTCCACCCGTGGCACAAATGATGCTTGACCTCCTGGCCGACTATGAACAGCATCCCAACGAGTTTCACGACGACTCTTACCGTGAGGTGACCGATGAACAGCGCCCCGGCTATATCGAGTTCTACCGGTCCAAGTGTTATCTATACAAGGCACACGCCTACGCGAAAATAAGTGAAGAACGAAAAGCGAATCGTGAAGAATCGGCTGCCGCCGCGAAAAAGGCCAGCCAGAATCTTGCCCTTTACGAGCAGACAGACTTCGCCCAAACCATGAATGGCCGCGAGGAGATTACACCGACGTGGCGCTTTCTGGGACATTACGACAAGGCAGAGGCTGCCTGCGCTGACCTTGAAGCCGACCTGCGCCAGCAGGGCGACACCGTGAACGCCCGAATGGCTGCAATTCTATACGAACATGCCCAGACCGCCAAAGCACAGGGACGCGATGCAGAAAGCGTCGGCCTATTCGAACAATACGAGGCGCTCAGCAAAACCCTCAACGACCGTCTGCTGCGAGGCAAGGCCCATCTCTACGCTGCCCGCTTTCATGCACAGGAACAGCAGCAGGAGATAGACCGCCAGAAGGCAGGCAAGCAATATGTCACCATAATGGCATTCTTCATCGGCTTTCTTGCCATGCTTGGCTTGTTCTTTGCCTGGTATGCTGCCCGCCAATGGGGCAAGACACAATTGAAGAACCGCGCGCTGGCCAAGCAGATAAAGGAGGCCTTTACATATAAAGATAAGTACGAGGAACTAAAACAGCAGTTACAGCAGTTAGCCAACGGTCACCAGCGCAATGCGGAGGGGAGCCCTGACAATCTTGCCGCTGACGCCGGCCTTGAGACCCATTTGCCGGTCATCCCTTCGGGCGGCTCACTCGATTCTCTTTCTCCCGAAGAACTTTTCCAATACATCGAGCACGAGGTCAGCCGACGGCTGCTGTTCCTCAACCCGTCGTTCGACCGGCAGATGATCATGGACGAGTTTCACATCACCAAAGAGCGCGTGGGCGCGGCCTTCTCTCAGGGCAGCAAATACGACTCCCTGCCCCAGTTTGTCAACGACCTGCGTCTGGAGTATGCCAGCAAGTTGCTCGTCACAACCGACCTGCCCATCACCGAGATTATGTCCAAGGCAGGATTCTCCAATGCGTCCGTTTTCAGCCGATACTTCAGCCGCAAATACCAGATATCCCCCTCCCAATACCGCCGTGCCAACAGCGAAGTTTAGCATACACAAACTATACCGCCACTCCCCAAAGCCCTGATTTCAGGGCTTTTTTTATTTGACCATTTGTCTGAAAACACTTGACCATTTGTCTTTGCTATTTGCCTGCGCGTGTAAAAAAAGTACTTTTGCATGATATTTATTTTGAAATCATGTAATCACGGGATGAAAGTTTCCAAAAAATCGAGGATTCAAAGATTCATCATCCGCCATAAGTGGATGGCGGGCACCTACGAATGGCTTGTTGAGCACTGGATCATGGCAGTCATTTATCTGCTTGTGGTGGCTGTTGCCCTTTGCCTGATCAACCTCACGGTCATGGTGCTCCTGGACAGATAGACTATGGTGGCAGTTCAAGAAAATAACACAATAAAAACATAATCATTGAAAAAACATGAAAAAGACCAATGCTTTGGTTGGGGTGTTCGCACTCTTTACCACAATCGGCTGTTTGACGGCTTGCGGGTTGGACATACCCAAAGAAAAACTGACATCGTTCGAGACGATTACCGTTAAGAAATCCGACGTTGAACTTCCCATGAAATTCAGCGCCAAGCTGAAAGGTCAGTCCGACGTGACCATCACGCCGCAGGTGAGCGGACAGCTGATGAGAATATGCGTCAGCGAAGGTCAGCGCGTGAGCAAGGGACAGACATTGTTTATCATCGACTCGCGCAATGCCCAGCACGAAGTGGAGGCCGCTCGTGCCAACCTCCAGGCTGCACAGGCCAACCTCTCGGCAGCTCAGGCACAGGCCAACAGCGCCAAGCTGGAGTATGAGAGCAACAAGAACCTGTTCGACAAGAAGATCGTGAGCTCCTATATGCTTGAGAATTCCCGCAACAGCTACAACCAGGCAACGGCTGCCGTCAGCCAGGCCAGGGCTGCAGTAACCCAGGCACAGTCGTCAGTCAACCGCGCCAGGGTGAACCTCGGCTTCTGCACCATCACGGCTCCCGTGACCGGTGTCATCGGCGAGATTCCCGTACGCACCGGCGACCAGGTTTCGCCAGCCACCTACCTCACCATCCTCAGCGGCAACACCACGATGGACGCAGAGTTCTCTGTCTCGGAAGCCATTATCGAGGCGCAGGTGCAGGCCGGCATGAAGGGTGACGAGAAAGAAAAGCACATGGCCGCATTGCCCGACGTGACGTTCGTGATGAAGAACGGAACGGAATACAAGCACAAGGGCCGCATCACCAGTCTGACGGGTGTCGTCGACGCTGCCACAGGCTCGCTGGGTGCCAAGGCCACGTTCCCCAATCCCGAAGGTCATCTGTTCTCGGGCGTACAGGGCACCGTGGTGCTCCCCTTCCAGCAGAAGGGCGTGATGGTGATTCCGCAGAACGCCGTGGTGCGCCTGCAGGACAAGTCGCTGGTATATAAGGTGAAGGCCGACAGCACGGCCACGGCTGTCACCGTGACCACCACCTCTGCCGGCAACGGTAAGGACGTCATCGTGAATTCTGGCCTCAAAGTGGGCGACCGCATTGTGACCGAAGGTGCCAACAACGTTCAGGAAGGACAGCGGGTGCTGTTTCCTGCGGAAGAGAAAAGTGAATAACCGGCTACCCGGCTAAAAAAATCCGAGCATGAAGAACAATATTTTCATCAACAGATACGTGATGGCCTGCGCCATCTCTATCGTGATAGCACTGGTGGGCTTCATCTGCATGAAGTCGCTGCCCATCGAGCAATACCCGAACATCGCGCCGCCCACGGTGCGTGTCATCACAAGCTATACGGGTGCTGATGCCAACACCATCATGAAGTCGGTGGTGCAGCCGCTGGAGGAGAACATCAACGGTGTGCCCGACATGAGCTACATGACCTCGTCGGCCTCATCATCGGGCGATGTCAGCATTGTGGTCTATTTCAAACAGGGTACCGACCCCGACATTGCGGCCGTGAACGTGCAGAACCGCGTGAGCCGCGCCACGGCGCTGCTGCCTGCGGAGGTAACCAAGGTGGGCGTGCAGGTGATGAAGCAGCAGAGCAACATCCTGCAGATTGGAGCCATCCGAAGCGTTGACGGCAAGTACGACGACGACTTCGTGGCCAACTATATCGACATCAACCTGAAACCGCGCCTGATGCGTATCACCGGTGTGGGCGACGTGATGGCACTCGGTAACACCTATGCCCTGCGCATCTGGATGAAACCCGACGTGATGGCCCAGTACGGACTGGAGCCTAACGACGTGTTCGCAGCCATCGGCGGCCAGAGCTTCGTTTCGGCCACGGGTTCGCTCGGTGCACAGTCCGAGAATGCCTACCAGTACACGATGGAGTACAAGGGTACGCTGAAGACCATCGAGGAATTCAACGACATCGTGCTCAAGACCAGCGACGGCGGACACCTGCTCCATCTGAGCGACGTGGCCAATGTGGAGATTGGTGCCATGAGCTACAACTTCATCTCGAACATCGGCGGCAAGCCGGGCACCATCTTCATGGTGTTCCAGGCTCCGGGCGCCAATGCCACCGAGGTGAACGCCCGCATCGACAAGCTCTATGAAGACCTGAAGCCCCTGATGCCGGCCGGACTGGAGTTCGTGAAGCTCGAGACCAGCGACGACTTCCTCTATGCCGCTATCGGCAACGTGGTTGAGACGCTCATCATCGCCATCATCCTGGTGATTCTCGTGGTGTTCTTCTTCCTGCAGAACTTCAAGGCCACGATCATCCCTTCAATATCGATTATCGTTTCCCTGCTGGGAACCTTTGCCATCGTATCGCTGGCGGGATTCTCGCTCAACATCCTGACGCTCTTCGCCCTCGTGCTGGCCATCGGTACGGTGGTGGATGATGCCATCGTGGTGGTAGAGGCCGTGATGGCGAAGATGGAGGGCGGCATTACCGATGCCAAGCAGGCCACCCGCGAAGCCATGAGCGATGTGTCGGTGGCCGTCGTATCGTGTACGCTTGTATTCATGGCCGTATTCATCCCCGTGGCCTTCATGCCCGGCACGTCGGGCTCGTTCTTCACCCAGTTCGGTGTGACGATTGCCTCGGCCGTTGGTCTGTCGTGCGTATCAGCCCTGACGCTCTGCCCTGCCCTCTGTGCCATCATGCTGAAAATCACGGAGAAGAAAAGCGAGCGCAAGAACCTGACCTATTATACGAAGAAAGCATATTCCATAAGCTATAACGCCATCTACAACAAGTACTCCAAGGCTGTGCAGAAGTTCATCAAGCGCCCCGTGCTGGCGTGGAGTCTGCTGGCCGTGGCTGCCGTGCTGCTCATCTTCTTCATGAAGAACCTGCCTTCAGGACTGGTGCCGCAGGAGGACCAGGGCGTTATCCTTGCCGAAATCCGTGCTCCGGAGGGTACCACGCTCCACGAGACGCGTGAGATTGTGAAGAAGGTGGAGGCCAAGGTGCAGGAGATTCCCGAGATGGAGAGCTTCGCCACGGCTTGCGGCTATGGCATGATGTCGGGCTCAGGCTCCAACTATGCCACCATGATTATCCGCCTGAAGACCTGGGAGGAGCGTGAGGGCTTCAACCACTACGTTGACCTGGTCATCGGCCGCCTGTATTTCGCCTGCAAGGAAATCAAGAACGTGCAGGTGATGCCGTTCCAGTTGCCGCAGGTGCCGGGCTACGGTTCCAACAACAGCGTGAACCTGGTGCTGCAGGACCTGAACGACGGCTCGCTGTCGGAGTTTGCCAAGCTGGCCACCAACTTCCTGACCAAGCTCGGCGAGCGTCCGGAAATCAGCATGGCCATGACATCATACTCCGAGCGCTTCCCGAAATTTGAAGTCAATGTGGATGCCACCCAATGCGACCGCGCCGGCGTCAGTCCTGCTGTCGTGCTCCGCACGCTGGGCTCCTATTGCGGCGGCTCGTATGTGGGTAACTTCAACCAGTTTGGTAAGGTGTACCGCATCATGGCCAGCGCCTCACCCGAATACCGCCTCGACCCCTCGTCGCTAAACAACATCTTCGTGAAGGTGCGCGGCGGCAAGATGGCTCCTATCTCGGAATTCGTCACGCTGAAGGAGATTGTGGGAACGTCGAGCGTCGAGCACTTCAACCTGTTCCAGAGCATCACCTGCTTCGTGCAGGCCGCCAGCGGATACACCGAGGGCGACGCCCACAAGGTGATTGCCGAGGTGTTCAAGGAGACCATGCCTAACGGCTACAGCTACGAATATAGCGGCATGTCGCGAGAGTTGGAGGAAGCCTCCGGCTCTAACACCACTGCCCTTATATATATAATATGTATTATTCTCATCTACCTCATCCTGGCCTCGCTCTACAACTCGTGGTTCACCCCGTGGGCCGTATTGCTCAGCGTGCCGTTCGGACTGATGGGAGCCTTTGTCTGCGCCTACCTGGGTTCATTGGTTCACTTGCCGGGCATGGACAACAACATCTACCTGCAGACGGGTGTCATCATGCTCATCGGTCTGCTATCCAAGACTGCCATCCTGATTACGGAGTTCGCCTCTGAGCGCCGTGCCCAAGGCATGAGCATCCGCGATGCCGCCTTCGAGGCCTGCAAGGAGCGTCTGCGCCCCATCCTGATGACGGTGTTCACCATGATTGCCGGTATGATTCCGCTCATCATCGAGGGTGGTGCCGGTGCCAACGGTAACCGTGCCCTCGCCCTTGGCGTTGTGGGTGGTATGTCCGTAGGTACCATTGCCCTGCTCTTCGTGGTTCCCGCCTTCTTCATCGTGTTCCAGAAACTGCACGAGAAGTATCAGGGCGGCAAGGGACAGAGCAGTGAAAGCACTGATGGCCGAATTGTGACGGACGAAGACGAAGTCAAAGTAGCAGTGGCTCCGATAGAAGAAATAAGTGAAGAAATAAAACCAGAAGAGATAAATTAAATGAAAATAAAAATAAAAAGCATACTCATAGTAGCCCTATTGAGTTTCGTACTCTCGGGCTGTGGGACGTTCAAGAAGTATGAGCCACAGGTAACGGCTCCAGCAGATATCTTCGGCAAGGATGTGAAGACCGACGACTCTTCGCTGGCCCAGATGACGTGGCGCGAGTTCTTTACCGACCCGATCTTGCAAGAGCTCATCGACAGCGTGCTCGCACGTAATACCGACATCAATTCGGCACGCATCGCCATCGAGCAGTCGGAAGCTTCCCTGAAAGCTGCGAAACTGGCCTACCTGCCATCGCTCTACTTCTCTCCGCAGGGAACGCTGTCGAAGTTTGACACGAATCCATGGTCAAAGACCTACAACCTGCCCCTGCAGCTCTCGATGGACATCGATGCCTTCGGCTCCATCACCAACAAGAAGCGCGCCTCCAAGGCCTTGCTCCTGCAGGCAAAGGTACGTGAGGAATCCATCAAGGCGAACCTTATCTCGACTACCGCACAGCAATACTACATGCTGCAGGTGCTCGACCGCCAGCTGGAAATCCTGAACGCTACCGACAGCCTCTGGAATGCCTCGCTGGAAACCGAGAAGACGCTTTGGGAAAACGGTAAGATCTACTCCACCGCCGTGAATCAGATGGAATCGTCGTACCTGAATGTGAAGACGCAGATTGTGGACGTACGCCGCAATATCCGCAGCGTGGAGAATGCCATCTGCCGGCTGCTGGCTATCACGCCCCAGCACATTAAGCGCAACATCTGGGGAACCTCGGCCCTGCATCAACCAGAGGAACAAGGAGAGACCGGACAACGTATGTTCGACACGCAGTTCCTGAAAATCGGCGTATCCGGTACGCTCCTGGAGTTGCGTCCCGATATCCGCCTGGCTAACCACGCCATGGAGGAGGCTTTCTACAACACGCAGGCAGCCCGTGCGGCTTTCTTCCCCTCCATCACGCTGAACGGAACCGGAGGATGGACCAATAGTGCAGGCTCGATGGTGGTCAATCCCGGCAAGCTGTTGCTCAATGCCGTGGCTTCCCTCACCCAGCCTATCTTTGCACGTGGCAAGCTGCTTACCAACCTGAAGATTTCCAAGCTGAAAGAGGAAGACCTGAAGAACAAGTATGTACAGACGGTCATCAATGCAGGTAATCAGGTGAATGAGGCACTGGCCGACTGTCAGGCAGCCCGTGAGAAGCACGGCTACTACCATCGTCAGGTGGAGGTGCTGCATGAAGCCTACAAGGGAACCCACGAACTGATGGACAACGGTAAGTCCAACTACCTCGAAGTGCTGACAGCCCAGGAGACGCTCCTGAATGCCCAGCTGAGTGAGGCCATGAACATGTACAATGGTGCAAAGGCAGTCATTGCCCTCTACATTGCACTGGGAGGTGGGGCGAAATAAAAAAGAAAAAAAAAGACCCTCCCCCCTGCCCCTCCCTATAGGGCGGGGAGTAGATAGTAAAGGGCGTAGAATTTTTTAAACACAGAGATACAGAGACACAGAGGTTATTTTTTCCTTTGTGTCTCTGTGTCTTTGTGTTAGATAAGACCCCCCTCCAAACCTCCCCGAGAGGAGGCCATTGTACTCCCCGCCTTGAAGATTTTTGTCTTAATCTCTGTAACTCTGTATCTCTGTGTTTAGATATAAATCAGGCTACGAACGCGGAAATATTTTGTATTTCATTTTGATTTATCATTCATTTGCTGTATCTTTGTGGTCAAATATATTATAAATAAGGTATAGATGAGATATTGGACGCTTGTATCCTTCCTTCTCGCTTTCACCACAATGGCTGTGGCACAGAGCCACGACCAGCAAGTGAGAGCTCATGTGGACAGTACGCTTGCCGCCCGCTATTTTCAAAAAGGCGTAAATATAGACACGAACTATATTACACGACCGACGACAAAATGGACGGTCGTGGCCCGATTGAACGTGTCGGGGGCAAAGATTGAGTCGGAAGGTACAGACAACGGGAACCACTTCAAGTCGGAGATGAAGGCCGACTATAAGTCGACGCTCAGCTTAGCCGTGAGCTACCTGGGCATCTCGCTCATCGCATCGCTGAATCCCGCAAAACTGATGGGCAAATACAGCGACTACGAGCTGAACTTCAACTCGTACGGCAAACGCTTCGGGTTTGACATCATCTACCAGAATGCCCATAACTTCACCGGCTGGCACGACACTGACGGCATGGAGCGCATTGAGCTGCCCGAAGAAATGCTTTCGGTGAAGACGCTGAACGTGAATGCCTACTATGCTTTCAACAGCAGCCGGTTTTCGTATCCGGCCGCCTTCTCCCAAAGCTACATCCAGCGCAAGTCGGCCGGTAGCTTCCTGCTGGCCGTTTCAGGTCAGGGGCAGCACGCCAAGCTCAGCGAACGGCCTGATTTGGGATGGGCGCAGGAGATGAACTTAAAGATGACGAACATCGGCATAGGGGCAGGCTACGGCTACAACTATGTACCCTCGCAGGGCTGGCTGCTGCATGTCTCGGCACTGCCCACGTTTATCGTGTATAGCAAGACCTCGATGACCATCGGCGACACACGCGTGCCGGTGCACTATCATTTCCCCGAAGCCATCATCACAGGCCGTGGTGCCGTGGTGCACCATTGGAGCAACAAGTTTCTCGGTATGTCGATGGTATTCAACTTCACCAATATCGGCCACAAGGAAAGCCTGACCGTGCATAACATCAAATGGCGCGTCAGGACCTTCTTCGGACTTAGGTTTTAGAATATTGAAAAAAGATCATAATGAAAAAGCTAATCATGACATTGGCTGCCGTGCTGCTTTGTGGAACGGCGGGCGCACAAGAGAATGACAGCACAGTATGCGCACAGCAGAACGACAGCGTGAACATCGGCAGAAAGAAGGTTGCCGTGGTGCTGAGCGGCGGCGGCGCAAAGGGCATGGCCCACATCGGTGTGCTGAAGGTACTGGAAAAGGCTGGAATTCCCGTGGATATCGTCACCGGCACGTCGATGGGAAGCATCATCGGCGGACTCTATGCCATCGGCTACAATGCCAATGCCCTCGACTCGATGGTGCGTGTGCAGGACTGGAGCTACGTCATTACCGACAAGGAAGACTTAAGCAATCAAAGTCTCAGCGACCAACGAAAGCAGAATACCTATTTCTTCACTACCGGCCTGACTATCGGAAAGAAAGATTTGCAGGCAGGTGGTTTCATCAAGGGCAAGAACCTGGCAGAACTGTTCCAGCAGCTCTGCACTGGCTACACCGACTCACTCGACTTCACCCACGACCTGCGCATACCCTTTGCTTGTGTGGCAACGAACGTCATCGACAACAGCGAGGTGGATTTCCATAGCGGTCGATTGCCGCAGGCCATGCGCGCCTCTATGGCCATACCAGCCGCATTCTCACCTGTCAGAATCGGCGACAAGGTGCTCGTCGATGGAGGTCTGAAGAATAACTATCCGGCTGACATCGCCCGCGAGATGGGAGCCGAGGTTATCATCGGAGTCACCGTGCAGGGTGCGCCGAAGGTGGCAGAAGACATGAGCGGCACCATGAGCATCATCAGTCAGATCGTGGACGTGAACTGTAAGAACAAGTACGATGAAAACCTGGCCATCACCGACTTGCACCTGCAAGTGGACACGAAGGGCTATGGCTCAGCAAGCTTCTCGCCGGCTGCCATCGACACGCTCATCCGTCGCGGTGAGGAATTGGCCATGCGCCGTTGGAACGACATCATAGCCCTGAAGCAACGCATCGGCATCGATGATTCGTTCCGTCCCGTTATCCTGCAACCGTTGCGCCCGAGAGTGATGACCGAGAAGCAGCATGTGACCGAATATACGTTCGAGAACATGACACCTCAGGCCGAACGGTTCCTGAGACAAAAATTCAACCTTGACAGGACTGACAGCATCGATGCCAAACTGGAGCAGAAAATCACCACGTCGATGCGTGTGGATTTGTTCTACCAGACTGCAGAATGCCGACTCATTCCCAATAATGATGGCGTACATGTCATTCTCTCGGCAGGCAACCGCAAATCGGTGCAGCTGCATACTGGTTTCCGTTTTGATACAGAGGAGTATGCCGCTGTTCAGGTGGGACTTGATATTCCCCTGAAAACGGCTATCCCGGTCAGCACTGACATCACCTTGCGCTTAGGCAAGCGATTGATGGCCCGCGGCGAGCTGACCGTTCATCCGCGCAGTATCACCCGTCCGACCCTCACCTATACCTTCCGCCGCAACGACGTGGATATCTATTTTGAAGGCGAGCGCGACTATAACATCCGATACAACCAGTTCCAAGCAGAGATCATACCCATCAATCATGATCTACGTCATTTCAATATCCAGTACGGGTTCCGCTGGGACTATATGCACTATCGCAACAAGCTCGGTACGGAGACAGCCATTCAGACGGTCCTCGAGAATGAGCATTTCTACAGCTACCATGCACGCGTGAACTACAATGGTGAGGACAACTGGTATTTCCCGACCCGTGGCGCTCGCTTCAGTGCCGAATATTCCTATCTGACCGACAACCTGGCCAAGCTTGATGATAAGCCGGGCATGAGTGAAGTCAAAGCCAACTGGCGAATGTCGTTTACCATGGGTAGCCGCTTCACCATTCAGCCGATGTTCTATGGCCGTCTGCTCTTCGGCACAATTGTTCCACCTAACTTTGGTAATACCATCGGCGGCGATTGGTTCGGCCACTATGTGGAGCAGCAGATGCCATTTGCCGGCATCGGTAATATGGAATATGTAGGCCATCAGTTCGTGGCCGCCCAGTTGCAGGCACAGCAACGCATCGGGCAGAACAGTTACATGCTGCTCCGTGTGGCCGGTGCCCAACAGTCAGACAAGGTTAAGGAACTCTTGGATAACCGCACGATTCTAGGTGTTCAGGCTGCCTATTATTACAACACGATGTTCGGCCCTCTCGGTGCCTCACTCGGCTATAGCAACCATACCAAGAAGCCTTATTTCTACTTGAATCTCGGATATGAATTCTAAAGAATTATGAAGAAATCCAACCGCAAACTATTCTTGGTCGTCCTAACTTTGATGGTGGCCACGATGGCCTCCGCCCAAATCCGTCATGGGCTTGCCGTTGACCTCGGGAAGAATCATCGGGAGGACACCACGCATGTGACCAAAATCAGCGTGGGCGTGACCAGCCATACTGACACATTGAAAGGCGTGCAGGCCAATATGTTGTCAAACTATGCCGGATGCGTGAATGGCCTCCAGCTCTCAGGCTTCTCCAATATTTCAACTTCTCCTATGCGGGGAGCGCAGTTCAGCAGTGTTACAAATATCTCGATGGGCGTGGAGAAGGGACTTCAGGCTGCTTCTTTGCTCAATGTCTCGTCAGGCTTGATGCGTGGCGTGCAAATGAGTGCATATAACTACGCGGAAGAACTGAACGGCTTGCAGTTAGGTGTGTTCAATGTGGCGAATTCCCACCCCAAGGGCTGGCAGGTAGGTCTCATGAACTATTCTAAAGATAAAGGTGGCCATAAGATTGGTCTGGTGAACGTGAACCCAGAGACCACCATCGACTTCATAGCCTATGGTGGCACCAGTACAAAACTGAACACCGCCATGCGCTTCCGTAACAAGAGTACTTATAACATCGTTGGCCTTGGAACTCACTTTATGGGCTTCAATGAGGATTTCTCAGGTGCCATCTTCTATCGGTTGGGACAGTACTTTCATATTTCTCCAAAATTCTCGCTCAGCGGCGACATCGGCTATTACCACGTGGAGACCTTCAAGAAGAACAGTGAGGACGGGCCTTCACGCCTTTTCTCCATACAGGCACACCTGAATGCCGACTATCAGCTGACGCGAAACATAGGCTTGTTCGCATCGGTAGGCTATGGCGATACCCGCTATTACTATCATGAGCAGAAGTATCGGAACCGCTTCCTCGCTGAGGCCGGCGTCACGTTCCGCTATCCGCACAACGCCAATCGCCAGACGTCTGTGGTACATAGAAGTGAAGACACGGCACCTGCCGACTCTCTCATGGCATTGGGCTTGGGCAAGAAACATCCATGGTGGACCCTGGCGCAGGTGACGGGCGTAAATGCCTTTGTGCATTTCTTCGACCGTGTCGTGACCAATCAGGACTTTGCCCAGACCACGCTCCATACCTGGGGTGAGAATTTCAAGAACGGGTTTGTGTGGGACAATGACCAGTTCTCCACCAACCTCTTCATGCATCCCTATCATGGCAATCTCTATTTCAACTCTGCCCGTGCTCAGGGGCTGAGCTTCTGGGAATCAGCTCCTTTGGCCATGGTAGGATCCTTGGAGTGGGAGTTCCTTGGTGAGATTGAGCCGCCCGCACTCAATGACTTGATAGCCACCACCTTCGGTGGCATCTGTATCGGTGAAATCACCAACCGTATCAGCCGTATCTTCCTGGATGACTCCAAGCGTGGCTGGCAGCGCTTCTGGCGGGAACTGGGAGCCACCATCTTCAATCCCATGGGTGAGTTGAAACGCATTGCCACCGGTGATGCCTGGACGGTGCGCCACAATCACTACCGTTACCACGATTACAACCGCAATCCCGTGGAAATCTCCATTTCTTTAGGCGACCGCTATCTGGCAGACGAAGGAAAACTCTTCAAGGGCGAGCAAAACCCCTATGTCAGTCTCGCGGTGCAATACGGCGACCCTGTGAACGAAGACGAGCATAATGCCCCTTACGACTTCTTTGAGACAGAACTCGTTTTCGGCCTGTCCAAAAACCAGCCTATTCTCAACCAGATACACCTTTTGGGACGCCTCTGGAGTATGCCAATGATAGAGCGGAAAAACATCAGGGCAGAATTCGGACTGTATCAGCACTTCGACTACTTCGATTCCAAGCCCGTGAAGAATGGTTCCGACCTGACGCCTTACCGCATCAGTGAGGCTGCTGCCTTCGGTCCTGGCGCTGTCATACAGATGCCTGAGGTGGGTATGATTTCACGTCTGGAGCAGCGTATCTTCCTCAACGGTATCTTGCTCGGCGGCACCAAGAGCGACTATTACAACGTCATCGACCGTGACTACAACATGGGCAGCGGTTTCAGCGTGAAGACCAAGACCCACATGGAACTGCGCCACTTCGGACGCTTCATCCTCAATGCCCACTACTATCGTATCTATACCTGGAAGGGCTATGATCCGGATACCGACCTTTCGAGTCTTACAGAAGATGAAATGCTGCACCTCAACTCACAAGGCGATAAGGGAAATGCCGCACTGCTCGTCATTAACCCCATCACCGTGTTCGATATTGCCAAGAACTGGAGTATCGAACTCTCAGGTTCTTACTATTCACGCCGTACCCGTTACAAATACTACGAAGACGTGAAGGCAAACACCTTTGAGGTGCGTCTTGGCCTCTCCGTTCATCTGTAAATAATTGGTGGTTTCATATTTTTTAGTTATCTTTGCGCCGTGAATTAGACAATAGAATAATGAGACCATTGATTAAGTGGATAATGATGGCCGTTTTGGCATGGGTGTCCATCGGGGATGTACAGGCCCAGGCGATGACCCAGGCAGAGCGCAGGGCCAGGATGGACAGTGTGCTTGCAGCCCGTTATTATCGCACACCTTACGATACGAACTACGTGATACGTCCTGAAGGAAGACTGACGCTGAAGGTGAGGATGAACCAGACGGGCAACTCCTTTCATGCGAAGGGAACCATCGATGGTATTCACGAGAAGGCTGACCTCAAAACTGGCCATAAGACTACTTTCTCACTGGCTGCCATCTACAGGGGAATCGGTGTCGGAGTCGCCATCAATCCTGCTAAATGGAAAGGGGTGTACAAGGATTATGAGTTCAATCTCAACTACTACAGCAGCCGCCTGAGTCTTGATTTCAGTTACCAACGGTCGGAATCGCTGGCTGGAGATGTCAATCGTGGTGATCATCTGTCGCGATTGGAGAAGGGCGATCTCACGTTGAAGGTTGCCAACGTGGCAGCCTACTATACATTCAATCATCGGCGTTTCTCCTTCCCGGCTGCCTTTACGCAGAGTTACATCCAGCGCCGTTCGGCAGGCTCCTGGCTGGCAGGCATCAGTTATCAGGGTGGTAGCATCAAGACCAACGATGCGCTGAAAGAGAGGAATCCCAATGCCCCTGACGTCCGCATCTATGTGGGGCATGTGGGCATTGGCGGTGGCTATGGCTACAACTGGGTGCTCGGCCGTAAATGGCTGCTCCATTTCTCAATGCTGCCTACTTTTGTGGTTTATAACCGCAACAATATGACGGTCAACGGTGAGCGTAGAAAGGCAAAACATATTCGCTTTAACATGATTTTCAATGAGCATGTTGCTATCGTCCACAATTTCTCATCACGCTATTTTGCCGGTGCTACCTTGGTGATGAACAACTCGGTCTTTGATGACGAAGCAGTTGTCGTCAATCAGAATAAATGGCGCGCCCGTGCTTTCTTTGGGCTGAGATTGTAGAGTTTTTTTGTTTTTTATTTCGCGAAATCAAATTATTCTCTTATCTTTGTAGCCAAAAGTTCTATTAATCAAAAATTGACAAAAGATGATCGGGACACAAGAGATTATCCTCATCGCACTCGTTGTGCTGCTGCTTTGGGGCGGCAAGAAGATTCCTGAGCTGATGAACGGCCTGGGAAAAGGAGTGAAGAGTTTTAAGGACGGCATGAACGGCAAGGACGATACTCCGGCAGAGGACAAGAAGGATGAGCCAAAACCATAAGGTAGGGGAGCAGGGGGAAGCGGGCAGCGAGCCTGCTACCTTCTGGGAGCACCTCGACGTCTTGCGTGGGGAGATTATCCGTATGCTGGCGGCTGCCGTGCTGATGGCCGTGGTGTGCTTCTGCCTAAAGGATGTGCTGTTTGAAATCGTACTGGCTCCGAGTCGGTCGGATTTTATCGTCTATCGGTTGCTGGGTACAGAGCCGTTTGATATCCATCTTATCAATACGGGACTTACTGAGCAGATGATGGTCCACCTGAAGGTGGCGCTGGTAGCAGGCATATTGGTGGCTTCACCCTATCTGCTCTATCTGCTGTTCAGGTTCGTCTCGCCGGCGCTCTATGAGAATGAGCGGCGCTACAGCGTGAGACTGACGCTGGCTGCATACGGTATGTTCCTGGTGGGCGTGTTGGTGAATTATCTGTTGATTTTCCCCTTGACAGTCCGTTTCCTGGGCACTTATCAGGTGAGCACGGAGGTGGAGAACATGCTGACGGTGAGTTCCTACGTGGATACGCTGCTGACGATGTCGCTAATGATGGGCGTGGTGTTTGAGATCCCCGTGGTGTCGTGGATGATGGCCAAGTTCGGACTGCTGCGCTCTGAATGGATGAGACGCTACCGCCGCCATGCTATTGTGGTGGTGCTTATCGTGGCTGCCATTATCACTCCGTCAACCGATATCTTTACGTTGCTGATTGTTTCGCTGCCTATCTGGCTGCTCTATGAAGGGAGTATCTTCATCGTCAGAAGTCAGGAGTGATGGGCATGAGTGTATAGTTTTAACAATACAAACATTATGAATATATGTTGAGGAAAATTAGAATCGTATTAGCCTCCATCGTGATGGTGCTGATAACGTTGTTGTTTCTTGACTTTACCGGCACGCTTCATCATTGGCTCGGCTGGTTGGCCAAGATCCAGTTCTTGCCTGCATTGCTGGCTTTGAACGTGGTGGTCGTGGTGGCGCTTTTGGCACTTACGCTGATTTTTGGACGTATCTACTGTTCGGTGATTTGTCCGCTTGGTATCTTGCAGGATGTGATTCACCGCATAGGGCGGAAGCCTAACCGCCAGACCTATTCCAAGGAGAAGCGCTGGTTGCGCTATGGCGTGCTGGTTGTTTTCGTGGTGGCCTTCTTTTTAGGCATTAATTCGCTGGTGGCTTTGCTGGCACCTTACAGCAGTTACGGACGTATTGCCCAGAATCTATTACAGCCTCTTTGGATAGCTGGAAATAATGTGCTGGCCTATCTGGCAGAGCATTCCAACAGTTATCGGTTCTATAGCGTGGATGTATGGATCCGCTCGCTGCCCACGTTCATCATTGCACTCGTAACGTTGGTGCTGCTGGTTGTTTTGGCTTGGCGCAATGGCCGTACTTATTGCAATACCATCTGTCCGGTGGGAACCATTCTGAGTTTCTTTGCCCGTTTTTCCTGGTTGAAGATCCGCTTCGACGAGGATAAGTGTAAGAAATGCGGAAAATGTGCGCGTAACTGTAAGGCTTCGTGTATTGATTTCAAAAACATGACCGTGGATTACAGCAGGTGTGTGGTTTGCGGCGATTGCTTGGAGCAGTGCAGTTTTGACAGTCTGCATTATGCGGGGGCGAGGGCTAGTAGCTCTAGAAATTCTAGTAGTTCTAGGGATTCTAGTGATTCGGCTGATGAGGGGCGCCGGTCCTTCCTGATTGGGGCGGCCTTGGCTACTACGGCTGCGGCATTAGCCCAGGAAAAGAAAAAGGTTGATGGCGGTCTGGCCGTGATAGAAGATAAACTGGAGCCTGTACGCCATACGCCTATCACTCCTCCGGGTTCTCTCTCTGCCTCAAATATGCAGAAACGTTGCACGGGCTGTCAGCTGTGTGTCTCAGAATGTCCGAACGACGTGCTTCGTCCAAGCACGGATTTGATGAAACTGATGCAGCCCACGATGAGTTATGAGCGTGGCTACTGCCGTCCGGAATGTAACCGCTGTTCGGAAGTTTGTCCTGCAGGTGCTATCAAGCCCATCACGTTGGCAGATAAGTCGAGCACGCAGATAGGCCATGCGGTCTGGGTGAAGAAGAATTGTATTCCCGTCACCGACGGTGTGGAATGTGGCAATTGTGAGCGCCATTGTCCGGTAGGCGCCATTGAGATGGTGATGCTGGATGAGAACGATGAGGAATCGGTGCTGATTCCCTCTGTAAACGAGGCCCGTTGCATTGGCTGTGGCGCCTGCGAGAATCTGTGTCCGGCCCGTCCGTTTGCGGCTATTTACGTGGAAGGACACGAAGTTCATAAAACTATTTAAGGAGGAACAGTTATGGCAAAGAAGATAAACAGAAGAGATTTCCTGAAGATATTCGGCGGAGCCACAGCCGGGGCATCTACCCTGTTGGTGGCCTGCAAGAAGAATCCGCAGCAGACGACTGCCAGTCAGCAGGAGCCACCGAAGGACAAAATGACGATGCGCGTGAATCCTAATACAGGCGATAAGGTATCACTCCTGGGTTATGGCATGATGCGACTTCCCGTGGTTGGTGGCGGCACGGAACGTGATCATCCTGATGCTGACATAGACCAGGAAATGGTGAATAGGCAAGTGGACTACGCCCTTGAGCATGGCGTGAACTATTTTGATACGTCACCAGCCTATTGTCAGGGGCGTTCGGAGAAGGCAACAGGAATAGCCCTGCACCGTCATCCGCGTAACAAGTATTTCGTGGCCACGAAACTTTCCAATTTCTCGCCCGAGACCAGAACCCGCGCAGCCAGTATTGAGATGTTTGAAAACTCGCTGAAGGAGCTGCAGGTAGATTATATCGACTATCTGCTGCTGCATGCTATCGGCGGTGGTAGGGATGCCGAAGAGGAATTCAATACCCGGTTTATGGACAATGGTATTCTGGACTGGCTGGTGGAACAGAAGAAGAAAGGCCGCATCCGCAACCTTGGCTTCTCCTATCATGGCGATATTGCCATCTTCGACCAATTGCTGAAATGGATGGACGAAGGGAAGTACCATTGGGATTTCGCACAGATAGAACTCAATTATCTGGACTGGGAATGGGCTGATGAGATTAACGACAGCAATACAGACGCTAAATACCTGTATGATGAATTGCAGAAGCGCAACATTCCTGCGGTTATTATGGAGCCGCTTTTAGGCGGTCGTCTGGCCAATGTGCCTGACCCTGTGGTGGCTGAGATGAAGCAACGCCGTCCCGAAAGCAGTGTGGCCTCTTGGGCTTTCCGCTATGCGGGAACGCCAGAGAAGGTGCTTACCGTCTTGTCGGGTATGACCTATATGGAGCATCTGCGGGATAATATCCGTACTTATGCGCCGCTGGAGCCTATCACCAAGGAGGAGAACGAGTTCCTGCTGAAGATTGCGGAGGATATCTATAATCAGAAGAATATTCCCTGCAATGAGTGCAATTACTGTATGCCTTGCCCTTACGGCATTAATATTCCCAGCGTGTTCGTACATTATAACAAGATGATTCGTGAGGGAAATATGCCTTCCAACAAGCAGAATCCAGAATACCGCAAACAGCGGAAGGCTTTCCTTGTGGGTTACGACCGGAGCGTGCCGCGTCTGCGTCAGGCTGACCATTGCATCGGGTGCGGCCAATGTGTGCCGCATTGCCCGCAGCGCATCGATATTCCCAAGGAGATGCGTAGGATTGACACGATGGTGGAAAACCTGAAGCGCGATGGCAAGGTAAAAGACTTGGAATTCTGAAATGAAAAATCCCGGAAGCTCAGAGCTTCCGGGATTCTTTTTATTCTTTGTTTTCAGCGTCGATAGCTTTGATTTTCTGCTTCACCAGTTCGCAGTCGTCTTTCAGTTTCTGCACCTTTCGGTTCATCTCGTCGATGAGGGAGTTACCCTTCTTGGAACTGGCATTGAGGAATCCGAGGTTATTCTCGTAAGTCTGAATTTCCTGTTTCAATCCCTCATAGCGGCGCATCAGTCGGGCGCGCTCATTGTCGAGAGCATCGCTGCCCTTGCCTGCCATTTGCTTGATGTTGCTCTTGAAGTTGTCAAGCCGTCTGCGGGCAATGGAGATATTCAGGTCCTTGTAGAGCTTGTCAAGGACGGCATGATATTCTGCGTATAGCTTGTCCTTCTCTTTGAAAGGCACGTGGCCGATTTGCTGATATTCTTCCACCAGTTGCTGGACTTTCTCCTGAAGTCCTTCACCGGCCTCTTCGGCAGCCTCTTTCAGTTGGGCGATAATGCCTCGCTTCTTTTCCAGGTTCTCGCGCTCAGCACTGCGTGTGCCTGCATTGGCAGCGTTGCGGGCCTCGAAGAATTTGTTGCAGGCCGTGAGGAAGTCGTTCCACAGTTGGTCTCCCAGTTTCTTGGGAACCATGCCGATGGTCTTCCATTCTTTCTGCAAGGCAATCAGTTTATCGCTTGTGGATTTCCAGTCGGTAGAATCCTGTAGGGCCTGAGCCTGTTCCACGAGTTTCTGTTTCTTGGCAGCATTCTCGGCAAAGCGCTCTTTGAGCGACTTGAAATATTCAGCTTTCTTGCTGAAGAAATCATCGCAGGCTGCGCGAAAACGCTCGAAGATCTTGACGTTCATCTTCTGAGGTGCGAAACCGATGGTCTTCCATTCTGCCTGGATATCAATGATCTGCTTCGTGCGCTTCTCCCAGTCGCCGGCACCCTTATTTTCCTCCTTGGCGATGGCTTCCACCTTCTCGCAGAGTTCCGTCTTGCGGGCCAGGTTGTCTTCTTCCTTCGAACGGATGTTCTCAAAGTGCTGCTGGTGCTTCTTGTTGATAACCGTAGATGCAGCCTTGAAGCGGCTCCAGATCTCTTCGCGCAGTTCTTTGCTTACGGGGCCTGTCTCGCGGAATTCCTGATGCAGTTTCTGCAACTGGTGGAATGCGCTGATGACATCTTCTTCCTCATCGAGTTTCTCGGCGGCCTCACAAAGACGCGTCTTGATTTCCAGGTTTTTCTTGAAGTCATATTCGCGGGCCTCGCTATTCAGCTTGAGCAGGTCGTAGAATTGTTCCACATAAAGCTGGTAGTTGCGCCAGAGCTCGTTGGCTTTCTCTGCTGGAACCTGTTTGATTTCCTTCCATTCCTGCTGGAGCTGCTTGAATTCCTGGTAGTTTCTGTTGGCTTCCTCAGGCGAGGTCACCATCGCTTTAATCTTCTCAATGATATCGAGCTTCTTCTTCAGGTTTTCCTGCTTTTCTTCCTCTTGCTGCTGGAAGAGTTTGGTGCGCTTTTCCTTCACCAGTACCATCTCAGCCTTGAAGGTCTCTTCTTCCTCGTCGGGAGCAACTACATATTTCTCGGGGTCTCCGCCAGCATCGAGATAAGCTTTCTGCTCAGCTTCGCGCTGTGCGAAATGTAGTTTGTAGAACGTTGTCTTCAGGTAGTCAACTTCCTCCTTAGTCGGGTTTTCTTCCCCATGAGCCAGTTCCTTGAGGCGATCGATAACCTCACCCTTGGTGGCGTAAAACTTCTTCTCCTTGACTGGTTCTTCAGTCTGAGGAGTTTCTTCTGCCACTTCTGCAGGGGCTTTCTCTGGGGTTGCCTCTTCGGTTGCTTCTTCTGCTTCAGCAGGTGCTTCAGGGTCAACAGGCGTTACTTCTGCTACTTCTGCTGGAGTTTCCTCTACAGGAGCAGTAGGAGCCTCCTCTGCAGGAGCTTCTGCGGGAACTTCATTTTCAACGGGAGTTTCAACTACTTTGTTTTCTTCCAACTGTGCCTCTTGGTTGAGGACGTTTTCTTGAGAGTCCATCATTTTACTGATTTTTAGGTTCGTGATTCAGGTTTGCACTACGTGTCATTAGGGCACATAGATTGGACAAAAGTAGTTAAACTTTTTGAATTATCCTAATTTTGTACCAAAAATCTCCAAAAATATGGCAAAAAAAGCACTTGCGCGGCCTTTTTCAATCATATTTTTGGAGATTTTTGGCTCTTATACGAGTCTCTTGTACCGCAACACGGCCCACGAACAGCCTGCAATGACGGCGGAGATAATCAGTGCCACGGCAAATCCCCAAGCATTGTTCTCCATACCGTTGATGAGGTTCATTCCGAAGAAGGAAGCCACGAGCATGGGCACCGTGAGGATGATGGTGACGGCTGTGAGCGTACGCATCACGGTGTTCACGTTGTTGTTGATAATGCTTGAGTAGGTGTCCATCGTCGATTCCAGGATGTTTGAGTAGATGCTGGTTATTTCGCGGGCCTGTGTCATCTCGATGTTGACGTCTTCGATGAGGTCTGCGTCCAGTTCGTCCACCTGAAGTTTGAACTTCAGTTTCTGCAGCAAGGTCTCGTTGCCGCGGATGGAGGTGGTGAAATAGGTGAGTGAATCCTGTAGGCGTGAGAGCCCGATCAGACTTTCGTTGTTCACGCCGTGATCCAAGTTCCGCTTGGCTTTCTCAATGAGGGAGTTAATTTGTTTCAGCCGTTTCAGATACCAAACGGCTGAAGATAGGAACAGGCGGAAAATCATATCTACATGGTCGGTGAATCCTTCGTTGCGTTTCTGCTGGAACGAAACGAAGTCGATCATCATGTTCGTCTCATAGAAACAGACGGTGATGGTGACGTCGCGCTTGTGGATGATGCCGAGCGGCACGGTGGTATAAGGGGTGCGCGAGCGTACCTCTTTTACGTAGGGTATGCGGAGGATGATGAGCGTCCATCCGTCGTCGTATTCATAACGGGCCCGCTCATCGGTATCGCTGATGTCAGAAAAGAAATAGTCGGGTATTTCAAAACGCTCTTCCAGCTCTTGCTGGTCTTCTTCCGTTGGACACGTCACCTGTATCCAGCAGCCAGGTTCCCATTGAGGAATCTGCTTTAATCCATTGATGGTATTCCAATATATCTTCATTGTTTGCTAATCCTTATTATGAGGTTAAACAACTCTCGCCTGAGGATTAGCCTTGCTCAATCCTCACGCTTAACAGTTCTCAAAGTCTTCCGCGTGATAATCGTCCATATTGGTATGTATTTAATTAGACATGTGTAAGGCCTGTGGTCTCCAAACCTTACGTTTTCGGTTGCAAAGATACGAAAAGTCGAGCGCAAAACAAAAGAATTTATTCATTTTTTTGCCGAGACAGCGTATCTTCGCGTTTTTTTTCAATCGAAAAGATACGAAAAAAGTGAATTGCAAATAAAAACCGTGTATAAATAATCACTTATTGTTTTTCTTATGTATTGGAGGAAAAGACATTGGATTGAGTGAATATCTCTTAAAGGCTATTCTTTAGTGTTTAAATATTGTTAAGTTTACTAACCTTTATGTCGTGTTTACTTGACAAAAAGAAATAAATACTATACTTTTGTTGCCGATATCAATTGCTAATAATGAAGTCAAACCATTTTAAACTTTACGACTATGAAATTCAATTATCTTTTCCCTGAGGTCTATAAGAAGATAGGATGGGGCATGTTTGTTGTTTTTGCGGTACTCAACGTACTTTGGATGACGGATACAATAGGCGCTTGGTTTCCGTGTAAGGTAATCAGTATTGTGCCTTCTTCGACTTTTGGCGACAGTTCGTTTCTCGTCCAGAACAATGGTTGGGAAGACGAAATCTGCATGGTGGGAATGATACTCTCATTGCTTTTCATCTCGTTTGCCCGACTGAAAGACGAGGATGAGTACACCATTAACCTGCGAATGAAGTCAATGGCATGGGCATTCAGGGTGTTCGGCATCGTGGTCATTGTGGCCACGCTCACCATCTATGGAATGATTTGGTTCATTGTGATGCTCATTTTAGTCTATTTAATCTTTTTCCTTTTTATCGGGAAGTTCTATTACGAGCTGCATCAGTTCAGAAAGGAGGCTCAAAATGAAGAATAACATTCGGGTGGAACGGGCAATCCTGCGTATGACGCAGGCGCAGTTGGCCGAGCACATCGGTGTAAGCCGTCAGACCATCAATGCCATTGAGGCAGCCAAATATGTTCCGTCTACTGTTTTAGCCCTCAAGATGTCGGTCATTTTTGGTAAGCCCGTGAACGAGTTCTTTCAATTGGAAGATGACGACTGAAAATAAAAATGGTTGGGAAGGCCCAACCATTTTTATTACGGAAACATTGTTTATCTGTGTAGGATGGCTGAATTGCCCGTGCTGCCTGCTTCGATGTCCTGGCGGCTGCTCTTTCGTCCGAAGTCGAACGAGTAGGAGAGGCGCATGTATATCCAGGGACCGTAGGCGTCGCGGTGCTCCTTTAGGTCGTATTGATAATGGATATGGTCGAAGTAGAACCGGCGGCTCCTGTCGTTCTGGAACATTCGCCGTGCACCCACCTCTGCATAGAACCCTTTGTTGCCGTAGGTGGCGCTGATGCCATAGTCGGTGCCTATTTTGTAGAAAAAGTCGCTGAGCCTGTGCTGAGGAGTGTTGTAGTAGCCGCTCAGCGAGAAGTTGCCGATGTGATAGATAGCCTTCAGGTTGCAGTCGATGTGGCTCAAGGTTGCACCTTCGTGTGCGGTCATGATGTTGCGCTGCAGGGCGATGCCGCCTTTCAGTTGTAGTTTCCTGTCGAGTAGGAACAACGTCTGCTGGATGTTCAGGGTCAGGTTGTGCAGCGTGCCGTCGTTGGCGTAAGAGTGTACGAGCCGTTCGCCCTCTGGGATATAGGTGCTGACCGTCATGTTACCCAGTCGCTCGTACTCCAGATGTGTCATCAATCGCCAGTTTTTCAGCATCAGGCTGTAGTCCAGATAGATGGTGCTGAAGATGGTCTTCTCCAGGCCGGGATTGCCCCTCAGCACCTCATAGCGGTTGATAATCTGCTCCACCTCGCTTCGGTTGGCTGCATTCGGATTGCTGTTGCCTAAGTAGATGGCTGATTCCAGCGTGTTACGCTTGTCTATCTGGTACTTTGCGGTGATGGCTCCCCTTGATGAGAAGTAGGTATCGCTGTTGGTCTGGGTCCTCCAGTAGGCTACGCTGAAGCCTAACGGACGGAAATTGAACAGCCATTTCTTGTTGGGCTTAAATACGTAAACGGGCCATACGATAGTTTCCGACTCGCTGGTGTTCCGGTCGGCCGGCAGTGTGCCCCGGTATTCGTCGTTGTAATGGTCGTAGAATTCCATGACACGCAGCGAGAGGCTGTTTTTCGGATTGAGGTTGTTCACGTAGCCGATGGTGCCAAACACGCTAAAAGTCTTCTCCCTGGTGTACGAGGCAATGTCGTAGCCGTCACTTTCCTGGTATGTGTTGTCGTAGCTGTTTCGGCCGAAGGAGAATGTGGCATCGAAGAACAGACGCTGCTTGTCGGTGATATTCCAGTCGGCCGATGTCTTTGCGTATGCCGTTGTGTTCCGTTTGCCGGTGGTGCTCTTGGCCGTATTCCTGGCTGCGATGTCGCCGCTGTAAGTCAGGTCTTCCGTGTAGCCGTATTCGGGCGTCCTGTCCTGCGTGATGCCGACCTCACCCGTCAATGCCAGCTGCTCTGCGCGATAGCGGCTGCGGAACACACCGTAGTTGCGCCATTCCTTCAGATGGTCGTAGCGGCTGGTGGTCGTTTTGTGGAAGCGTTTGTCGGTCAGCAGGTCTTCTTCCTTTTCGTCGGTGGCCCCGCGCTCGTTCTTGTAGCCGTTTCCCACAAGCAGCGTGTAGTTCATCTTCTTGTGGTCGAGGCTGGCCAGGATGTTGTTCTCACCTATGACGTGCAGGAAACGGCTGTGGCTTTTTGCTTCCACATAGCCGCCGTAGTCGTAGTGGCGCATGACGAAGTTGACGACCACTTCCTTGTCGGCAAATTTGCCTGTAGGCGTGCTGATGTATTCCACGCGGAGCACGTCCTTGGGCCGTATCTGGTCTATCTCATTCATGTCCACCATGCGCTCGTCGATGGCGAAGGAGATGCCTTTGTTGGTCAGGCTCTTCACCTCGCCGCTGATGCGGTTCACGTCCAGTTGTGGAATCATCAGGTTGTCCAGCAGGCTGATGCCTCCGTTGGCGGCATTGCGCTGACGGCGGTTGGGGATATACACCTCACGGTCCTGTTTGCTGATGTGCAAATCGCCCTCAACAACCACTTCGCCGATGTGTTCGGTTGTTTCCTCCAGCGTGATGTTGCCTACGTCGCCCGTCTCGCAGTTCAGTATCTGGGTTTTGTAGCCCACACAGCTGACGCGTATCTGGAGATGCTGCCTGGTGGTGGGAATCACGAAGTCGCCGTTCTCGTTGCTCACGCCACTGCTGATGGTGGCCGAGTCGCCCACGTTGAGCAGCGTGATGTTGGCGTAGGCGATGGGGCGCTTTCCTTTGTCTATGATTCGTCCGATAAGTTTCAGTTCGGTCTTGAGCATGGCCTCTACGAAGACAAGGCTGTCGCCCTCGACCTTCATGCTGATGGGATAGAAACCGATACATTCGTGGATGGCTTCGGGAATCGTCAGGCGGTCGATGCGTTTTGTCACCTTGTAGTCTTCCAGGTCGTTGTGGATAAAGGCTATTTTGTATTGGCTGGTCGATTTTCGCAGGTCGATGAGCACTTTCGTCAGCGGTTTGTTCCTGTAGTTACGGCTTACAATTTGTGGACTGGCAGTGAGCATGGCGAGGCAGAACAGCAGCAGAAAGGATATTCTCTTCATATCTTCTTTTCCTCTATTTGATAATGATACTGTCGCCCTGCAGGGTGATGTTGATGTGGTCGAAGTGGTTGATTTCGCTGATGACTTCGCTGATATTGCTCCGCTGATTCCATTCGTAATAGAGTCGCAGATGGCGCATCTGCTGTTGAAGGAAGACGGGCGTTACGTTATAGAAGACCGACAGGCTGTCTGCAATCTGCTGCAACTCTGCATCCTCGAAGGTGACAGTTCGCATGGCTGCTCTTTTTTCTTCCTTTTCTCCCACGGTCTGTTTTTGTTCGGTTGGGGTTGTCCGTTCCGTTTGCGGTGCCTGCTCTCCAGCGTCGTGGTGCGATATCATTATTGCCGCAAATGCGAGGCCTGAGATGATCAGTATGCCTGCGAAGGCGGCCGCCATCTTGAGCAGCGGGCTCTTGCTTTGCATGGATGTCTGCTGTGGTTCCTCCTCAGCTGGGAAATGCTTCGATGCAAACCGTTTCCAGGCTTCGTCGGTTTCTTCTTTGCCTACGGTTTCTCCGCCAAACACCTCTTGCCACTCTTCGTCGCTATAGCGGTCGGGATGTTCGGTCATTTGGGCCAGTTTCTTCAGTCTTTCCATGTGAATTGTTTTTTAAGGATTTTCAATGCTTTGTTCAGATGCTTATAGACGGCCACCCGGCTGATGCCAAGGTCGGAGGCGATGTCGGCATATTTCTTTCCCTCGTTGTATCGGAGCATCATCACTTTCCTGGTCTGTGGCTTCAGCTCGTTAGCGATATAATGGAGGATGTCGTCGAGAGGCAGTTCGGCGTATGCTTCTTCGGCGACCTCTTGTGTCTGCTGCCGACGGGCGCGCTCCGCTGCCATCCTGTGGCGGATTCGGTTGAGGCAGGTGTTCCGTACGCTCACCAGCAGGAAACTCTCCACATGGTTCATGTCGAGTTCCTGTTGGCTGTGCATCAGCGTCTCGAACACGTCGCCGACCACGTCTTCTGCCTCTTCTTGGTTGCGGAGCAGTGTGCGTGCGGTGAGTAGCATCCGGCCATAGTGCTTGCGGAACAACAGTTCTATCGTCTTTTTGTCTTGCATCTTTTTTATCTATAGTACAACCGAAAGACTAAAATGCTAACCATGGAAGAACAAAAAAACTGTCTCCATCCCTCGTGGGGGATGGGGACAGTTGAAAAACAATTAGTTGGCTCTTATTTCTCGGGAATCTCCTCGAGGGCTTTCTTCAGCGTGGCCCAGAAGGGTTCGGCCGTGGCCCAGAGGGCGCGCTCGGTGGTGGTGTGAGGTGAGCGGATGGTGGGACCGAACGACACTACCTGCAGGTGCGGGTATTTGCCGAGGATGATGGAGCATTCCAGTCCGGCGTGGTCAATCTCCACGGTGGCTTCCTCTCCGTTCTGCTCGCGGAACACTTTCAGCATGTGGTGCAGGATTTCGGAGTCGGGATTGGGATCCCATCCGCCGTAGCTGCCGGCGGTCTCCACCTTCATGCCAGCCATATTGAAGCAGCTCTCCAGGGTCTTCACCAGGTAGTCTTTCATGTCCTCGCGCGAACTGCGACCGAGAATCTTGAAGCTAGCCTTGCCCTCGCCGATGTTGATGATGGCAAGGTTGGAAGAAGTCTCCACCACTTCGGGGTAGGCAGGAATCATACGCAGCACGCCGTCGTGGCAGCCATAGATGGCATTGATGAGGTTGTCCTGTATTTCCACGGGCACTTCCATCTTCGGGGTTTCCACATCTTCGGCAATAAGCTCTACGCCGGTCTCGATATGACGGAACTGGTCGATGAGGTCTTCCTTCCAGTCGGCCACGAGTTCCTTCAGTGCCTCCACGTTTTCCTTGGGGAGCGTGAGCACGGCTTCGGCCTTGAAGGGGATGGCATTGCGCATGTTGCCGCCCTGCCAGCAGGCCAGTCGGGCCTCGCATTCCTCGATGGCTTCACGTACCACGCGCACCAGCTGTTTGTTGGCATTGGCACGTCCCTCGTGGATTTCCAGTCCGGAATGACCGCCACGGAGTCCTTTCAGCGTGATCTTCACGGCAGCATCCTCGGGGTCTGTCTCCACTTCCTGGTAGTCCAGCGTGGCGGTGATGTCGATGCCGCCGGCAGATCCAATTACGAATTTGCCCCATGTCTCGGAATCCAGATTGAAAAGAATGTCACCCTGCAGTTCACCTCCGGGCAGTGCGTTGGCACCAAACATGCCTGTTTCTTCGTCGGCAGTGATGAGTGCCTCCACCGGTCCGTGCTTCATGTCTTTCGATTCCATCACGGCCATGATGGCAGCCACGCCCAGTCCGTCGTCGGCGCCGAGGGTTGTTCCCTTGGCTTTCACCCATTCGCCGTCAATCCATGGTTCGATGGGGTCGGTCTCGAAGTTGTGGGTTGATTCGGGAGTCTTCTGCGGCACCATGTCCATGTGAGCCTGCAGGATAACGCCCTTGCGGTTCTCCATGCCGGGAGTGGCAGGTTTGCGCATGACGATGTTGTCTGCGGGGTCTTTGAATACTTCGACGCCAGCCTTTGTTCCCCAGTCGATGAGGAACTGCTGTATTTTCTCTAAGTGTCCGCTTGGTCGTGGCACCTGTGTCAAACTGTAGAAGTTGCGCCAGATACATTCCGGCTTGAGATTTAAGATTTCGTTCATAGTTGATAGTGTTTATAATGATTATTGAATTCTTCTTTTGGAGAATCCGAGTGCTATTACAGACCATATACCGAGAAACACGACGAGAAGTGTCTGGACGGTATGCACGATAAGTACGAAATAGAGGGCCTTGACATCGGCCACACCATAGAGGATGAGCATCGTCTTTACGGCAAAGTGCCACGGCCCCGCACCATTGGGCGTGGGAACAATGACGGCTATGGTGCCTACGATGAATGTTACCTGGGCACAGCCCAGACCGAGATCCTCCGTGAAGTCGAAACAGAAGAACGTCAGGTAATAATGCAGGAAGTAACTGAGCCAGATGCCGAGGGTGAAAAAGATAAACAGCGGCACGTTCTTCACGTTTTTCATCGAGAGCACACCCTGCCAGATGCCCGAGAGCGTCGTCTTCACCTTATTATATATGGAAAGCCGTTTCAGCAACCAATGAAGCAGCAGCAAGGCTGCCATGCCACAAACAGCCGTTACGAAATAACCGGCAGGAGAGAACTTCTGCAGGATGGTATCGATAGAGGTACCCGTTTTTTCAAAGAAAGTGCCGAAGGTGGACATCTCAAACAGAATGGTCAGTCCGGTAATAATTAGCACCAGCAACGAGTCGATAGCCCTCTCGGTGACCACTGTGCCCAGGGCTTTGGGGAAGGAAACACCGTCATAGCGTTTTAGCACACCGCAACGGGCAAACTCGCCAATGCGCGGCACGATCAGCGAAGAGGCATACGAAATGAAGATGCTATGTACGCAGATACTCGTGCGCGGATGTTCGCCCAGCGGCTCCAGCGTCTGTTTCCATCGCCAGGCGCGAAACATTTGAGCCAAGATGCCGAACGGGAATGAAAGCAGCATCCACGTCCAGTTCATTTCATGGAGCAGCACGTGGCGGACGCTCCGGAAATCGAATCCCCGGTACATCCAATAGAGAATGGCTCCGCCAAGAAACAAAGGCAGAATAATCCTCGCCGTATAGCTCAAAGTCTTTTTCACGCCCACAAAGGTACTACTTTTTGTCGTACTGTAAGCAAAAAATATCCTAAATTTGACTAAAATCAATTGTTTTGACCTGTGTCAAATAATTGTCGTTTTTACAATTGTTTGCCGTCTTTTTCTTTGGCCGTATGTAAAAACCTGCTACCTTTGCACCCGAAAACAAAAGGATAACAATAGAACTGAAGCCCGCAATCGGGCTGTGATTTAAAAAGGTAAAAAGATTATGTTACAGTTAATGATGACACTCTCAGTTGTAGTTCTGATTGTTGCAAGCCACATGGGGCTTACTTCAAAATAAAAACTACCGTTCCCCCAAAAAGGGATGTAAAAGAAAAAGGAAGGCGAGTCCTTGTGATCGCCATAGTATAATTAAGGATAACAAAATTAAAGAAAGGAAAAGATTATGGGAATTTTCATGACATTGGCTGTTGCCACAGTGATTTGCATAGCCACCGTTTCTTTCGGAGCATATATCGGAATGAAACTTTAATAGAAAAGTAGAAATTATTTGAAATAGAAAAGGCGAGACCCTGAGGTCTCGCCTTTGTGTTGTTATCTATTTGCCATCCGATAAACGGTCTTCATCTCTTCAGGACCTAACACCTCTAAGGAACCAACCGTGATGCTATAGCCGCGACTGCACATCTTGGCCATGTGCTCTATATCTTCCTCACTGACGGTCTTGCCTAACAGTTCGCTGATACAGGTGGGCATGCCTATCTGGCGGTAGAATTGCTCCATGGCTTCCACGCCTTTCAGGGCCGTACGCTCTATATCGGTGAAGTCGTTGGCCACTCCCATCACGTTGACTGCAAACTGGGCAAAGCGGCGGGCATGACCTTTCTGGATGCAATAGCGGGCCCACGAAGGCCAGATTGCTGCCAGACCGGCACCATGGGTGACGCCGAAAAGTGCGCTCAGCTCGTGCTCCAGGCGGTGGGTGGCAAAGTCTTTCGTCGTGCCACATTCCGTCAGGTCGTTATGAGCCAATGAGCCGGCCCACATAATCTGAGCGCGGTTGCGGTAGTCTTCGGGGTTGTTCATTACCTCGATGGCGCAGTCTTTCACCGTGCGCAGCAGTGCCTCGGCAATGGCATCGGTCAGCGTCATGTCCTGTTCGGGCGTGAAATATCGCTCCATGGTGTGCATCATGATATCGGTGGCACCGGCTGCCGTCTGATAGGGTGGCAACGTGAAGGTGCGTTCGGGATTCAGGATGGCAAACTTGCAGCGGCACAGGTCGCTGTTGAATCCGCGTTTGTTCTTATCCTCATCGCGGGTGATCACGCACGAATTACTCATCTCGCTGCCAGCTGCGGGAATCGTCAGTACGGCACCGAGGGGCAGACAGGCTTTCGGTGCAACACCTTTTCCCCAGAAATCCCAAGGGTCGCCGTCATAGCAGACACCATAGCCGATAGCCTTCGAGGAGTCGATCACCGATCCGCCGCCAACGGCCAGAATGAAGTCCACGCCTTCCCTGCGGCACAGTTCAATACCTTCTTTCACTTTGGAGAGCAGCGGATTGGGCACCACGCCTCCCAGTTCCACGTAGGGGATGCCTGCCTCTGAGAGCAGACCGAACAGCTTGTCGAGAAGTCCGGAGCGCTTGGCTGAACCTCCTCCATAATGAACCAAAACCTTTGTGCCGCCGTATTTCTTAACCAATGCGGCCACTTTTTCTTCCGATTCCTTGCCAAAAACCACCTGAGTGGGGGCGTAGAAATTAAAATCCTTCATAATTGTATATTTTGTTTTATAGATTGCTAAGTGTTTGCAAAGATAGTGCAAAATTTCGATTAAGCGAAAAGAAAGCGAATGTATTTGCTTTCTTGAGCGAGAGAAATTTATCTAAATGAGTGGAATATCAAAACAAAAAATCCCCCTTTTTTAGGATTATCCCAAATAAATACTTTCGCTAAATCAAAATTTTCGTATCTTTGCAGCAAACTTTTCGAAAAGAAAGTACACATGTTAATTACTGAACACAAAGACACGAAGATACAAAGGGCTGCGCAAAGAAAAACTTTGTGCCTTTGTGTCTTTGTGTTCCATTTATCATATAGAAGTCGATGAAACAAGTAAGACCGAAGAAGAATCTGGGTCAGCATTTCCTGACCGACCTCTCCATTGCCAAGGCTATTGCCGACACGGTGGATGCCTGTCCGGAACTTCCTGTGCTGGAAGTGGGGCCGGGAATGGGTGTGATGACGCAATTCCTGGTGGAGAAGCCCCGTCCGCTGAAGGTGGTGGAGATTGACCGTGAGAGCGTGGCATGGCTCAATGAGCATTTCCCCAAATTGAGAGAGAACATTCTGGGAGAGGATTTCCTGCGCATGGATCTCCAAACTGTTTTCGACGGGCAACCGTTTGTGCTGACCGGCAACTATCCCTACGACATCTCGTCGCAGATATTCTTCAAGATGCTCGACAACAAGGAGCTGATACCCTGCTGCACGGGAATGATCCAGCGCGAGGTGGCTCAGCGGATGGCCGCTGAGCCTGGCTCAAAGACCTACGGCATCCTGTCGGTGCTGATTCAGGCGTGGTACAACGTGGAGTATCTCTTCACGGTGGATGAGCATGTGTTCAATCCGCCACCAAAGGTGAAGAGCGCCGTTATCCGAATGACGCGCAATGAAGTTTCAGATCTGGGATGCGACGAACGCTTGTTCAAGCGTCTGGTGAAGACCGTCTTCAATCAGCGGCGCAAGATGCTGCGCGTATCATTGAAGCAGATGCTGCCTGCTGATTCCCCATTCTTCACTCTTCACTCTTCACTCTTGACGAAGCGTCCGGAACAGCTTTCCATCCCGCAGTTTGTGGAACTCACAAACTTTGTGGCAGCAGCGTTACCACCGTCAGCAGATAAATAATCTCTCCGCCAGCACCCGCCTGCTTACTGTTTTTTAGAATGCTTTTATTCGTTGAAAAAAACTTCACCGAATCCCGAAACCGCCTGGAAACCAATGTTTTGAGGTGAAGGGTTGAGACCCACCCCCGCCCTCCCTGTTTAGGGAGGGAGTTATTACTATCGCAAATGGATATCATTCCCGTTTCAGCAATATTAGCTCCCTCCCTAAGCAGGGAGGGTTGGGGTGGGTCTTTTATTATTTCGTGTCTTTGTGTTATCTTTAAAAAAACTAGAGAATTCATTCCATTCGATGATGTTTTACCTTCCAATCTATCATCAAACGAACTTCAATCTATCATAGAATGTACTCCAATCTATCATCAAACGAACTTCAAAACATCATAGATTGAAGACCAAAACATCATCAAACGGAATACATTTCCAGTTATCCAAGTGACATAGAAATATGAAGACTAAATGTATCATTTACAAGACGTAACTCTATCATTTACAATGTCGAAGTGGCACACTTACGAATGCCCCGCTCACCAGGCTCCCTCCCTAGGCAGGGAGGGCTGGGGTGGGTCTCCAGCTGGGGTGGGTCTCCCCCTTTCCCTCGGGAGGGGGTGGGGATGGGGCGCCTTTTAACCCTTCACCGCAACACCCTGTCATCAAACAAGTTACACCGTAAGGTGAAGTTTTTTTTATTTGTTGCAATACCTTTATAATACTACTTCCATACATCCAGAAATGTATCATCATTCACTTCTCAGAACATTTATAGCATAAATAATTTGGCCGTTTGGAAATATGTTTGTACTTTTGTCTGTAACAACTCATTGAACGAGAATCTATGGAGCAACACCTTGAAATAAACTATCAGCAGCAGAGTCTTTTTCGAAGGCATCCCAAAATTAACGAGGAATGAAGTGAACCCAGTCCCCTTTTCATGAAGTGAAGGGGACTTGTTCATGTGGATGAAAAAAACATAAAAGTTTGGCCATATCATCGAAAATGCTTATATTTGTAACGCAAAGTGCAATAAAACGCATTAAAGATGCAATACAACTGAGATATGGCAACAACGATCAAACGCAAAGCAGCATCTTTCCGCCTCCCAAGCTATCTGTTGGAGGGGCTGAAGACAGAGGCCAGGAGGCAGCATCGCAGTGTGAACAACTTAGTGGAAGTCGTTCTGCTGAAATCGCTGTTTGCTGAGCCTAATGCGGAAACGCTGGCTGCAATGAAAGAATGTGAGTCTGGTGTAGAACTGGAGGACTTTGATCCAAACGAACTGGATAAGTACATCTATGCGGAAACGGCTGAAGAAGTCCACTCAGTTTAAGAAAGACTTGAAGAGATATCTGCATCAGCCTTCCAGGTGAACAGGGGACGGTTCCCCGTTCACACTTCTCGGAACATTTATAGCGCAAATAATTTGGCCATTTGGAAATATGTTTGTACTTTTGCCTTCAGAAACGCATAAAACAAGAAAATATGGAACGACAGCATGGACTAAACAATCAGCGGCAGAGTCTCTTTCGAGGGCATCCCAAAATGAACGGGGAGTCCCCCGTTCACAAAGATATTTATAGGATTGATTCCAATATTTCTGGAGCAGACAAAGGATTTGGCTGCATAAAGCCTTGGACAAAAGAGCAAAGGGAATCTGCAGAAACTCGCCAAAGAGAAAGAAGAAAAATGAATGAAAGTTTGAGCAATCATATTGGCTTTTAATGTGTTTTCATAATGAAAAATTTCTTGTTATATATATTAAGGAGTTATTTGTGGACGGTGATAGCAATTACATTGGTAGCATTGTTCGGGTCGCTTATTATAGATTATTGTAATAACATTGAAGATAAAACGCCTTTTTCTTCACCGGTTTTTGCAGCACTTATTTCTGGTATAGTTTTTCCTATATATAATTTAGCAGTTATTATTCCACTATATAAATACAAATTCACCAAAACAGAAATCATTATAGAAAGTATTTGCTTTGTAATTATAACCGTTTATATATACGATGTAATTAAGTTATTCGTTCCTGACAACCTGTTGTGGCTCCGTAAGACTGTTCAGGGAAGAGATGTATATGAGAGAGTTTGGTGGTATGGCTCTTCCTTAAATATTGTTTATGGTATTTGTATAACTCTATTGTTGTGCTTATTTTATATAAAAGTGAAAAAGTTTTTTATGTGGACGAAAAACTTCGTTCGCATTTGATTAATATGAAAAAGATAATTATTATAATATTGTTCACATCGTATATATTCTCTAGTTGTATTAGATACGATGAAAAGTGCCTACCATATTATTTATATTCAGTCACCCAGAAATCAGATATAAATTATGACATGATTTCTAAATTAGATTCTTTCCCAGTAGGAAGAGTCAAGTTGAAAAATGAATTTTATCCAGTTCCTGGAGAGTATACAGTGGCAAGATTCTTATCTTTTAGTTATGAACGAGGTAAGGAATCTAGTTCTGAAACCAATAATGTGTTGATTCTGAAAATAGATGAAAACAAACGAATCATTGATGGATATATATATTGTTTGCAGTGGGCAGAAGTACCCGTGTCTCAGGCATTATTTCGAATTACAAATAATAAAATCAAAATTAAAAACAGACAATCAATATCCTCTCTTTTCACTTATAAAACGAATAATGTAAATGGAAAAATGAAGAGGCACAAAGGCTTTTTGGTTGTCCCTAATAATGTTAATATACTTAAAAGTAATTTTATTGATAAAAAAGACCAAAAGATATACTCATACGAACCCAATGAATTTGTGGTAGAGTGAAGAATAAGTGTGGACAGAGGAAGATGGATAGATATAAAAAACACATGTGAACGGGGTCCCTCATTCATAAATCAAAGTCCCCGTGATTCATTTGATCTGCGGAAATACAAAAATAGATGTTATTGTAAATTATGGAAATAATCAAAACCATTCGACAAATGGAGGAACTAAAAAATATGAGAACAATTAAAAGTTTATTGCTTCTTGTATTACAAGGCTTTGTATTCTATACAAACGCTCAGTCAACAGCACCTTGTTTAGAAATTGATTCCATACAAACAGAGTATGCCATAAACGATGTTGTTTCTTTTAATTTCAGAAATAATTGCGATGAGAAAGTTCTCATATCTGTATCTTTAGAAAAAAAAGTTAATGATAAATGGCTATTATTTGCAGAAGACATTTTCCAGATACCCTCTATTCGTAAGGTTGAGAATGTTATGATATTGAAAGAGAATGAAAGCGATAGAAAAGAAAAATGGGAAATAAAAAGAACAATGTTTAGGAAAGGGTGTGATAATACTTATAGATTTAGATACAATATAAGAAAACTTTATCAGGCATTGATAAGCACTGTATATTCTAATGTTTTTCATGTTATTAGTGTGGACGGGGAGTGCTCTGTTCAGAAGGAGTTTGGGAAAGAATAAATAGGGACTTTGCTTAGATGGGACAGTTTTTTAATTCCTTCTACAATACAAGTGTACCCCCTAGAGAGATAATCAAATATAACAAAAATCACAGGTACGGTTCTTTGACTCACTTCTCGGAACATTTATAGCGCAAATAATTTGGCCGTTTGGAAATATGTTTGTACTTTTGCTTTCAGAAACGCATAAAACAAGAAAATATGGAACGACAGCATGGACTAAACAATCAGCGGCAGAGTCTCTTTCGAGGGCATCCCAAAATGAACGAGAGTCCCTCGTTCACAAGGAAGGAGGTAGGGAATAAATAATGAAAGAATTCTTAAATAGTGAACACTTCTTTTTGATCTTTACAGGTCTTGTTTCTATCGCATACGCTTGGTTTTGGATAAGAAGAATTCACATCAACCTTAAGCCTTATCATAAACGTCAGTATTTTTATATTGTTTTGGCTTTCCTTGTGATAATCTTGGGATTATCTACTTTTTTCACAAAGTTTACCTTGAATTGTCTTTGCGGAGTATATGCTGGAGTGTCGGAATTTATTATTCTATATAATAAATATTTAGAAGATAAGAAAAAGAACATACCATGGCACGACGGAATAATCTATTATACAAACGGTATTGGGATAGGGCTAACATTTATCCTTTTTAGTTTGCATTCTATATTGAAGATCTATTTAGATTAGCCATCAATCACTAATCATAGGGAATCTTATGAACGGGAGCGATTCACCGAAATCATCGGACCAGTCCCCCATGATTCCCTCTGATTTTCACAAACTTAGTAACAGCAGCGTTAACACCGTCAGCAGGAAAATGACGGGGATGGCGAGCATCTCTTTTGAAACATAGATGTCCCTATATGGCGGCAAGGCTAAACGCTTTGCTGCCTTTTTGTATAGGAAAAAGATGATAATGGCAAACACGATGCCGAGCATGGCTCCGCAAAGAATGTCGGAAGGGTAGTGGACGCCCAGATACATCCGGCTGTAGCAGGAGCCGATGGCCCATAGGAAAGCCGAAAGTGTGACCCATCGGTTTCGCAGGAGCAAAGCCAGGAACGTAGCCGCGGCAAAGCCGTTGCTGGCATGATTGCTGGGGAAACCGTAGGCACCGCCGCGATAGCCGTTTACATAACTGAGCAGGTCCATCACCGCTGGATCATGGCTGGGTCTTGGACGACAGACGACATTCTTGATAAACGAAGACACCACGAAGTCGCTCAGCACGAACAGCAGTGCCACGCTGCCCACCATCAGCAGTCGATGGCGCCAGTTGCCTGGACGCAACAGACAATAGACGATGACCAGCATGAAGGGAATCCACGTCCATTTGTCGGAGTACATGGCCCAGAAGAAGTCGTAGCCCGTGGAACCGTCGAAATTGATGGCCGTCAGCAGGCTGCGGTCGCTCTGGTTGATGGTGTTGAGAATGCTTTCAGTTTCCATGTCTCTTCATTTTTGGATGCAAAGTTAATAATTTTTCTTTGTTTTGTTGCAAATGTCAGATTTAATCTTTATCTTTGCTGAAAAATAACAGCGAAGCAATAGAAAAAACCTAAATAACACGAAATATGATTGACGTAAAAGCAACTTTGAGTGAAAGTGAAGAGCGCATGGAAATGGCCGCTCTTTTCTTGGAAGACAGTCTGAACAGAATCCGTGCCGGACGTGCCAATGTGGCCATTCTTTCCGGGGTTCGTGTGAATTCCTACGGTCAGATGGTTCCTCTGAACCAGGTGGCCAGCGTCACATGTCCTGATGCCCGTACGATTGCCATCAAGCCATGGGATCGTAAGGCTATCCGCGATATTGAAAAGGCCATCATGGACAGCGATGTGGGCATCACGCCGGAGAACAATGGCGAAGTGATCCGCCTGGGCATTCCGCAGCCTACCGAGGAGCGCCGCCGCGATTTGGCCAAGCAGTGTGCCAAGATTGCCGAGAAGGCAAAGGTGGAAGTGCGCAACGTGCGCGCCGAAATCAAGGACAAGCTGAAGAAAGCTATCAAGGACGGTCTTTCGGAAGATAATGAGAAGGACGCTGAACTCGACCTGCAGAAGATTCATGATAAGTTCATCAAGAAGATAGACGACCTGCTGGCAGCCAAGAACAAGGAGATTATGACCGTATAGTGCGAGGCTTAGTTATCAAGAATACAGGATCATGGTACACCGTCCTCACTGATGACGGTCGTACCATTGATTCTAAAATAAAAGGGAATTTCAGACTGAAGGGCATCCGCAGCACCAATCCGGTGGCTGTGGGCGACAGGGTACGTATATCCCTGACCGAGTCTTCGGGCGATGAGGCCACGGCTTTCATCACCGAGATTGAAGACCGTAAGAACTACGTGATCCGCAAGGCTTCCAATCTCTCCAAGCAGAGTCATATTCTGGCGGCCAATGTGGATCAGGTTTTCTTGATTGTTACGGTGAATTATCCCGAAACCTCTACCACTTTCATCGACCGTTTCCTGGCCTCGGCCGAGGCTTACCGCATTCCCGTGGTGCTGATATTCAACAAGACCGACTTGCTCTCGCCCGAAGAACTTCATTATCAGGAGATGATGGTGACGCTCTATGAGAATATCGGCTACCAGTGCTTGCAGATATCTGCCATTGAGACACGCCCCGATGCATCCTGTGATGAACGGCTGGAAGAATTGCTCAAAGACAAGATTACGCTCTTTTCGGGCAACAGCGGGGTGGGGAAGTCCACCTTATTAAATAGACTGATACCCGGCGTGGAACTGCGCACGGCCGAAATCAGCGATGCCCACAATACGGGCATGCATACCACCACGTTCTCGGAGATGCTCCGTCTGCCCTTTGGCGGATGGGCTATCGATACCCCAGGCATCAAGGGATTTGGCACCTTTGACATGGAGCCTGAAGAGCTGAGCGGCTATTTCCGCGACATTTTCCATTTTGCCAAAGACTGTCGTTTCTCCAATTGCACACATACCCACGAGCCCGGCTGTGCCGTATTGAAGGCCGTGGAAGACCACTATATTGCGCAAAGCCGCTACCAGAGTTATCTTTCCATGCTGGAAGATAAAGATGAAAGTAAATACCGCGAAGCATTCTGATAGGTCTGAATCTTTATGAAGAAACCGCTGATAGTCCTGATTTCTGCTTTCATAGCCCTGCTTTTGGGGGCTTGCAACCGTTCTGCCGTTGATGCTGAACAGGAAAAGGCTGCTGCCAGGGCTGACAGCATTTATGGGGCAATCACAGACATCGAACGGTTGGAAAGTCTGCGCGACAGCCTGTTGCTGAAGAACGACATCCTGCAACTCACTTTTGTCTATAAGCAGTTAGGGCGTTGCTATCGTAACAACAGCCAGTTTGCTGATGCCCTGCGCACTCACCGGGAAGGACTGAACTGCTGTTTTGAGCGCAAGGACACGGTGGAGATCGTCAGGGCTTATAATCAGCTTGGAACCGATTACCGACGGATGGGAATGACCGAGGAGGCCGCGCAGAACCACTATCAGGCTTTGGAGCTTTGCGAGAAGTATTCCGATAAAAAATCGTATGCTGCCCGTAAGAACCGCGTGACGTCGCTCAACGGTCTGGGCAATATGTTCCTCTCACTCAAGGAATTGCATCTGGCCGACAGCCTTTTCCGTCTGGCATTGGAGGAAGAGAAGAGTCTGGGGAGCCATAACGGACAGGCCATCAACTATTCCAACTTGGGCAATATCTTCGAAACACAGAATCAGTTGGATTCAGCCCGCGTCTATTACCAGTATTCCATGGCCCACAACCGCGAAACTAATAGTGAGTTGGGCATCAGTCTGTGCCATATCAATTTCGGACGTCTTTACGAGAAACAGAAACAGTGGTCGCAGGCTCAGAAGGAATACCGCCAGGCCTATGACATTATGAAAGACCACAGCGACCGGTGGCACTGGCTGGAATCGGTGTCAGCACTGGCCAATATCAATATCCTGCAAGGGAAGTTTGATGAGGCCCGGCGCTATATCGACGAAGGTGATCAGGTGGCCACCGATATCGGCTCTGTCACCCATCTGGCTGAAATGAATCGGCTGCGTTGTCAAGTCTATGAGCAGCAGGGACGTTATTCCGAGGCTTTGGCTGCCATGAAACTTTATCAGCAATTCAATGACAGCGTGAACAGTCCTGAGAAACTGCTCGGCACGCAGAATTTCCGTGTCCGCTATATCGATGAGCATTACAAGGGCGAGATCAAGAATATCGAGGATACCAATCGCGAAGAGAAGCGGTTGATGCGCTTTTTCCTGATTGGCAGCGGCTTGATGCTGCTGCTGATGCTGGTGGCCCTGTTTATGTTGCAGCATTCCCTGCGTGTGCGTTCAAGGAATATGGAGATGGAAAAACAGCTCGAACGCTCACGCTCCGATTTCTATCGCAACCTCACCCATGAGTTCCGCACACCGCTCACCGTGGTGATCAGTACCGGCGAACAACTCTTAAGCGAACACCAGCCGAAGGCTGCCACCCTGGTTTCTATGGGAGAAGCCTTGAGCCGTCAGGGGAAACGGATGCTCAACCTGGTCAATCAGTTGCTCGATATTGCCAAACTCCGCAGCGAAGTGGAACAGGTGGACTGGCGTCATGGTGATATCGTGACTTATGTGAAGATGCTTGTGGCCAGTTTCCAGTCGCAGGCAGAAAGCCTACAGTTGGATTTGCGCTATACGCCTGCTGAGCATAGCGTGGAGATGGACTTTGTGCCCGACTATATAGATAAGGTGTTCTCGAATCTGATTTCCAACTCTTTCAAGTTCACGCCAGCCCATGGCTATGTTCATATCAAGTCGAAGACAGCTGACGATCATATCCAGTTTGAGGTTGCTGACAACGGATTAGGTATCTCTGAAGCTGATATTGACCATATCTTTGATGAATTCTATCAGGGGAAGCCAGGGCCGGAAACAATCGGATCGGGCATCGGACTGGCTCTGGTGAAGGGTATCGTCAGTGCCATCGGCGGTGAGATTGAAGCCGTCAGAGGCTTGAAGACCGGAACTATATTTGTGCTGCGCATTCCCCTTCATCATGGAGAAGGGAACTGGAAACCACTGGATGTGGAGGACGTGAGACAGTCTGTTGATAATGGCGAATCGCTACTTACTGCCGACAGCGAAGAGGAAAGCATGCCCGAAAATGTGCCCATCGCTTTGGTTGTCGATGATGAGCCCGACGTGTCTTATTATATAGGTCTTCAGCTGAAGAATCAATACCGGGTGTTTTATGCCAAGGATGGACAGGAGGCGTTGGAGAAAGCCAAGGAACTCTTGCCCGATGTGATTGTAACCGATCTGCTGATGCCTCGCATTGATGGCTTTGAGTTGTGCCAGTCGGTGCGCAGTTCCGAGTTGCTCAATCATATAGCCGTGGTAGTCCTTTCTGCCCGAGGTGGTGATGAAGACCGCATCAGGGCCGTTGCTGAGGGTGCCGATGCATTCTTGGCTAAGCCGTTCAATGGGGAAGAACTGCGTGCCATCGTGGCACGCCTGTTAGAGAATCGCCGCGTACTTCGCCAGCGTTACTCGCAGGCTATGCTCGCTGGTAAACAGGATGAAGTTCCAATCGCGCAGTCGGATGCGGACTTCCTTGCCAAGTTGGTCCATGAGATTGAAGCACAGATGAGCAAGGGAGAGGTTTCCGTGCAGACCATGGCCAATCATCTTTTCATTAGCCGTTCTCAGTTGGCCCGGAAGGTGCAGCTCATTACGGGTATGAATACCTCCGAGTATGTGATGCGTATTCGTATGACAAGGGCTCGCCGTCTGCTCGAAGAGGGGCATCTAAGCATCAGTGAGGTGGCTATCCGCTGTGGTTTTACAGACCAAAGTTATTTCACCCGCATGTTCAAAAAGACCTATAATCTTACACCTACGCAGGTAAAGAAGACTATCGTTTGACAAACCGTTTTATACTTTCTAAATCATTGATTTTTAGTTGTTTGGACAAATCTTATGCGCGATTTGTCCTAATCGTCTAATTCATTTTGACTCCATTTTAATAATTTTTGGTAGCATAGTCCAAAGCCTTTTTGAGATTTGGACTACCTTTGCACTCAGAAAGTAATAGTTATTATTATAAAGAAATCATAAAGCTAATAGTTGACTACTAAAAAAACAATCAGGGGCGGCTTCTTGCAAAAGGCAGGAACCGTCCCTGATTCTATTTCGTACTAATTTGAGGGCGCTACTATTTGATGGTAATCGTGTATTCTGATAGGAAGGATGCTCCGGGTTGCAGATGATTCATCAGATATTTCTGCCGGAAGTCGCCGCTGTATTCCACCTTATCATGAATACCGTACCACGGCTCAATGCAGACGAAAGGCGCATGCTTGCCGTAGGGGGCCCAGATGCCCACGCAGGGCGTCTTCATATCTACGGTCACAGACGGCTGTCCTTCTTCGTCGAGCAGAGCTACCTGTTTCACCTGACTCTTATCGATGATCACGCAGTCCTCCTTGAAACTGTCCTCCGTGAAATGCCAGATGCCGTCCTTGCTGCCCACATCGAAACGTCCGGGGATGATGCAGCCCTTCATGTTGCCGATCAGACGTTCCAATTTGCCCTTGTTGTCGAAGCGGACGGTGCCTTTCACCTCGTCGCCCTCTTTCATTCCGGGAATCATGAATGCCGGATGACCGCCTATCTGGAAATGGATTTCGTTCTTGTCGGTGTTGTGCACGTGCCATATCACGTGAATCTTGTTGCCGTCCAGCCGGTAGGTGATGCTCAGCATGAAATGATAAGGATAGCAGCGGTGCGTTTCGGGAGAGTCTTCCAGCGCAAAGGTCACTTTCGTGTCCGTCTTATTGATGAGTTTGAAGTCCAGGTCGCGGGCAAAACCGTGACGCTGCATCTTGTACTCATAACCGTCCAGACGGTAGCAGTCATCCCAAAGGCCGCAGACTATTGGGAAGAGGATGGGCGAGCGGCGTCCCCAGTATTTCGGATCTCCCTGCCATAGATATTCGTTACCTTCAGCATCCTGGATGCTCTGCAGTTCGGCACCATGTTCCGACACCTGAATCTGCAATTGTTCGTTTTTCAGTATTTCCATAATAGTGAGTTTTTGAGTTTATGAATTTGATCCTTGCTTTACATTTTCCTGTCTGTTTTGCCAATACGCTTGGATGCGCCGATGGCACCAGTGGGGCATACCAGACGGCAGAGATGACAACCTACGCAACGCTTGCCCTGAATGTGCGGCTGGCGGTCTTCGCCGAAGGTGATGGCCTGATGGCCGCCGTCCATGCACGAAGTGTAGCAGCGTCCACAACCGATGCAACGGTCGCGGTCGATCTTGGGGAACACAATGGTCTCTCGGTCCAGATCGGTGGGGGTGATGAAGCGCGGGAGTTCTTCGCCCACGAGGTCGGCCAGTTGAGTGATGCCGCGCTTCTGCATGTAGTGCTGAAGTCCCATCACCAAATCGTCGATTATCCGGTAGCCGTACTGCATGACGGCAGTACATACCTGTACGTTGCGGCAGCCCAGCTGAATGAACTCCAGCGCATCGCGCCATGTCTCGATGCCGCCTATTCCGCTAAACTGGATGTTTTTCATGATGGGATTCTTGGCCATTTCCAGGATGTGGCGCAGGGCAATGGGTTTCACGGCCCGTCCTGAATAGCCAGAGATGGTCTTTTGTCCGGACACGGCACCGCGTTCGCCCATTGTGACCGACTTGATGGTGTTGATGGCCGAAATGGCATTGGCTCCGGCAAAGTAGGCTCCCATGGCCGGCTGGTTGATCTGCGTGATGTTGGGTGTCATTTTCGGAATGACGGGAATACTCACGTTGCGTTTCACGTAGGCGGTGTAGAACGTGACGAGTTCGGCGTTCTGTCCCACGTCGCTGCCCATACCCGTCAGTCGCATTTGCGGACAAGAGAAGTTCAGTTCCACGGCATCCACCTTGGCTGCTTCGGCCATCTTTGCTAGTTCAATCCATTGTTCCTCAGTCTGTCCCATGATGCTGGCCACGACAATTTTCTTGGGGTAGTTCTCCTTCAGTCGGCGCAGGATGTCGAAATCCACGTCGGCCGGATTCTCCGAGAGTTGCTCCATGTTGCGGAAACCGAAGAAATCAGCTGTCCCGCCATCGCTCACGGCATCGAATCGTGGCGACACCTCGCGGATGTCGTCCAGACAGATTGTCTTGTAGAACACGCCTGCCCATCCTGCTTCGAAGGCTCTTGCCACCATTTCATAGTTGGTGCAGACGGCGGAAGAAGCGAGGAAGAACGGATTCTCGCATCGGATGCCGCAGAAGTCTATCTCCAGCGAAGGCATAGGCTTTTCCTCATCATTCCCGGCAATCCCTTTGAGCATCTCCCTGATGCGGATGGGACGGTCGTAGTGGATGCAGGCTTCTTCAGCGGCCTGCAGTTCGTCGTCGCTGCAAGCAGCCACCCATCGATGTGCCATCTCCGCGTTGTCGAAACGGATGGCGCGGATAGCCCTGGCAGGATCTCCGTTCTTGCAAACACGGCTGCATGGCGCATCGGTGCAGAGCAGGCATCGGCGTGCCTCGTCTTGTATGTTAATTCCTCTTTTCATATTTTGGCATTTTTAGTTAAAACATATTTCCTCCCAAAAGGAACATTTCTGCAAAGATATAAAAAAACTCGGAATAACCATGAAAAGGGAGAGAATATATTTGCATTTTCTGAAAATATGATTAACTTTGCCCACATGAAAGACGAAGAACTTCAAGACAAGCGAATAGCGGTGCTGCTCTCGGGCGGCGTGGATAGTTCGGTGGTGGTCTATGAACTGGCCAGCCGCGGACTGCATCCCGACTGTTTCTATATCAAGATCGGACCGGAGGAAGAGGAGGAATGGGACTGCTCTTCGGAGGAGGATCTGGAGATGGCAACGGCTGTGGCTCATCGCTTTGGCTGCCGACTGCAGGTGGTGGATTGCCATAAGGAATACTGGAGTCAGGTAACGAAATACACAATGGACAAGGTGAGGGCAGGATTCACGCCTAATCCCGACGTGATGTGCAATAGGTTGATTAAGTTCGGGGCCTTCGACGAGAAGATGGGGCACGACTACGACCTCATTGCCACGGGCCATTATGCGCAGACGGAATGGATAGACGGGCAGAAATGGCTCACCACGAGTCCCGACCCCGTGAAAGACCAGACGGATTTCCTGGCGCAGATATACGACTGGCAGCTTCGCAAGGCTTTGTTCCCCATCGGACATTACATGAAGGACGAGGTGCGGCAGATTGCGGAGCGCGAACACTTGGTGAATGCCAAGCGCAAGGATTCGCAGGGCATCTGCTTCCTGGGCAAGATCAAGTATAATGATTATATAAAGAGGTATCTCGGCGAGAATCCCGGCGATGTGCTGGAACTGGAGACTGGCAAGAAGATTGGCGAGCACAAGGGCTTGTGGTTCCACACTATCGGTCAGCGTCATGGTTTAGGCTTCGGCGGCGGTCCGTGGAATGTGGTCAAGAAGGATATGGCTAATAATGTGCTCTATGTGACGAAGGGTTACGAGCCGAAGAAGGCATGGAGCAAGGAGTTCCGGTTCCATGATTTCCATCATCTCACTCCAGCCGAGTTGCCCACGGAGGTGACATTCAAGATCCGCCATACACCGGAGTTCCATCAGGCCCGTCTGGAAAAGACGGCTGAAGGTTGCTACACGGTCTTTTCGGATTATCTCATTCAGGGCGTTGCTCCTGGTCAGTTCTGCGTCATTTATGACAAGGAGCATCACCGCTGTTTCGGGTCGGGAGAGATTACTGTGTAGTTTAGAGTGTAGAGTGTAGAGTTTAGAGTTATGATTACTTTCGGAGGCAGATTCCTACGTAGATTCTGGGCGTGCACGGTTATCATAACTCTACATTCTACACTCTACATTCTCCATTAATTCCCTCCATCTTTCGCAGAGTTCCGGCATGCCGCTCAACACGATGTCGGCACCGGCTTCCCATAGCGTTTCGTCGGGCAGGATGCCTGTGTTGATGGCGATGGTAAAGGCTTGGGCGGCATTTCCGGCCTTAACGCCCAGCGGGGCATTCTCTACGACGATGGTTTCCCACGGACGCACACCGCATTTCTCCATACCCATCAGGTAAGGGTCGGGTAGGGGCTTGCCGCGTTTCACGTCGTAGGCCGTCACCAGCCGTTCTTCGGTTACCCTCGGAAACTCCTTGAGCAGACGGTTGATAAGTGGGCGCTGGCCACTTCCCGTCACAATGCAGATGGTGAGTCCGTCGCGATGAATCTTCTCGTGCAGTTCCAAGGCTCCTTCCATTACCTGCGCCTTGGGCAACAGTCCGAACTGACGGGTTTTCTCATCGTACATTCGCTGGGCTTCTTCCAGCGTGATGATTTCTCCCTTTTGCGCTTTCACCAGATTGCGGATCGTGTCGATGCCGCGTGCTCCCTCGGTGGCATAGGCATCCGCTTCGGTCATCTTCAGACCGAAAGAAGCCATCGACCGCTGCCAGGCTATGGCATGGTTGGGCATGGAGTTCATCAGCACGCCATCCATATCAAAGAGAACGGCTTTGGGCGTGAAAGCCGCAAAGCCTGTTCTCTGAAGATATCGGAAAACGACCCCCTCCAACCTCCCCGAGGGGAAACCCACCCTAACTCCCTCCCGAGGGGAGGGATTATTAATACCTGCCTGTTCAGTTTCTATTTCCCCATCCCTTCGGGAGGGGGGTAGGGGGTGGGTCTTCATTTCTCTTTTGCCAGTCTTTCCTTGATGGCCTTTGAGTCAGCCTCATAGCCGGGCTTGTCGAGCAGGGCGAACATGTTCTTCTTGTAAGCCTCCACGCCGGGCTGGTTGAACGGATTCACACCGAGCACATTGCCGCTGATGCCACAGGCAATCTCGAAGAAATAGATGAGCTGTCCGATATAGTAGGCGTTCAGTTCGGGAACGGAGATGCGGATGTTAGGCACGCCGCCATCCACGTGAGCCAGACGAGTTCCCAGTTCGGCCATCTTGTTCACTTCGTCCACGCGCTTTCCAGCCAGGAAGTTCAGTCCGTCGAGATTCTCCTCGTCGTTGGGGAAGAGCACCTTCTTGTTGGGCTGCTCAATGGAAATAACGGTCTCGAAGATGGTGCGCTCACCGTCCTGGATCCATTGTCCCATGGAGTGAAGGTCGGTAGTGAAATCTACGCTTGCGGGGAAGATACCCTTGTGGTCCTTACCCTCACTCTCGCCGTAGAGCTGTTTCCACCATTCGCTCATGAAGTGCAGCTTGGGCTGGTAGTTCACCATGATCTCAATCTTCTTGCCTGCCTGATAGAGACCGTTGCGCACGGCAGCATACTGGGCTGCGGGATTCTCCTCGAAGGCAACGTCCTGACCGCAGGCTTTCTCCATGTCCTGTGCACCGGCCACCAGTTGCTTGATGTCGAATCCTGCAACGGCGATGGGCAGCAGACCTACGGGAGTGAGCACAGAGAAGCGTCCGCCCACGTTGTCGGGAATGATGAAACTCTTGTAGCCTTCCTTATCGGCACATGTGCGGGCTGCACCACGCTTGGCATCCGTCACGGCCACGATGACCTTCTTGGCGAATTCCTTACCACACTGGTCCTCACACTGCTTCTTCAGCAGACGGAAGGTCAGGGCAGTCTCGGTGGTCGTTCCACTCTTTGAGATATTGATGACACCGAACTTCTTACCCTTCAGGTAGTCGGTCAGTTCGGCCAGATAGTCTTCACCGATGTTGTTTCCGGCAAACAGGATGGTGGGATTGCTCTTGTCGCCCACGAGCCACTGGAACGAATTGCTCAGCGCCTCAATCACGGCCTTTGCTCCGAGATAAGAACCTCCGATACCGGCCACTACCACAGCCTCGCAGTTCTCGCGCAGTACTTGGGCAGAAGCCTCCACCTCAGCGAGGAATTCAGGCGTGATGCTCGATGGCAGATGGAGCCATCCTAAAAAGTCGTTACCTGGGCAGGTGCCCTCTTCCAAAGCTTTTTGCGCAGCTTTCACCTGTGGTTCGAAAGCCTTCACGGCTCCAGCCTCCAAGAAGCAAGCAGCCTTTGTGATGTCAAGTTTGATGTTGTTCATAATTGTGATTGAAGTTATTATTAAGTTTATGATTTGGATGCAAAGATAATGTAATTGCGCGGAATATCAAAATAAAACACTTATTTATTTAATTAACGGGCTTTTTGGTCATATGTAACCGTTTTGTAACACCCTTTTCTTTTGTAAAACGGAGATTATTTATACCTTTGTATGCGAAATCACAATATCTGACTTTATGACTATCAGTATTTTTTTTAAACTCTTGGGTTCGCTGGCGCTGCTCATCTTCGGTATGAAGATGATGAGCGAGGCGCTTCAGAAGATGGCGGGTCCGAGTCTCCGCCACGTGCTTGCAAGGATGACAGCCAATCGTTTTTCGGGTATCCTCACCGGTGCGCTGGTGACCTGTGCCGTGCAATCGTCGTCGGCAACCACGGTGATGACCGTTTCGTTTGTATCGGCCGGATTGCTCACGCTGGCCCAGGCCATCTCCGTTATCATGGGTGCAAACATCGGCACCACGCTCACGGCGTGGATCATGTCGCTGGGATATAATGTGGATTTGTCTAACGTGGTATTCCCGGCCTTCCTGGTGGGAATGACGCTTATCTATAAGAAACGTCACCGAGTGGTGGGCGATTTCCTTTTTGGACTGGCATTCTTGTTCTGGTCGCTGGTGATGCTCAGCGGCGTCGGCAAGAGCATGGACCTGGAGCATAATCCTGATGTGGTGGCATTCTTCTCGTCGTTTGATACGGGCAGCTATCTTACCATCCTGATCTTCCTGGCCGTGGGTACGCTGATCACGTGTATCGTGCAGTCATCGGCTGCCGTGATGGCCATCACCATTCTGCTCTGTTCCACGGGCGTTCTGCCCATCTATCTCGGCATAGCCTTGGTGATGGGTGAGAACATCGGTACTACGGCCACAGCCAATCTGGCAGCCCTTGGCGCTGGTTTGGAGGCCCGCCGTGCTGCATTGGCCCATCTTTTGTTCAATGTGTTTGGCGTGTGCTGGGTGCTCTGTGTGTTCTATCCCTTCGTGGATATGGTGTGCAAGCTGGTGGGCTATAACCCTGCGATGAGCGGACAGACCGCGCTGTTGCCCATCGTGCTCTCGTTGTTCCATACTTGTTTCAACGTGCTCAACACGGCTCTGCTGCTTCCTTTCATCAAGCAGATGGAACAATTGGTATGCCGTCTGCTGCCCGAGGGCAAGGAAACGGAACTGAAGCCCGTCGTGCTCCACTTCATCGATGGCGGACTGATGGCTACGCCCGAAATCTCGGTACTTCAGGCACAGAAGGAGACCGTCCATTTTGCCGAGCGCATGCAGCGTATGTTCGACATGACGCGCAGCCTGCTCGACGAGAAAGACAAGAAGGAGTTTGCCCGTCTTTTTGAGCGCGTCAGCAAATATGAAGAGATTGCCGACAGCATGGAAATTGAGATTGCCACCTATCTTGAAAAGGTCAGCAACGAACGGCTCTCTGACGATACGAAGGGAAAAATCCGATCCATGCTCCGTCAGATTGGAGAGTTGGAATCCATCGGTGATGCCTGTTTCAAGATGGCACGCACCCTTAACCATCAGCGGGAGGAACGCGAAGACTTCACGCCCCAGCAGTATGCCCGTCTGAACGAGATGCTGCGCCTTGTGAACGAGTCAATCACGCAGATGATGGTTGTCGTAAGCGGTCGTATCGAAAATGTCTCGATAGAACCTTCAATCGCGATTGAAAAAGACATCAACCTGCTGCGCGATCAGGTGAAGCTGGAAAACGTGAAGGATGTGGACGACCACGCCTATTCCTACACTTTGGGTTCGCTCTATATGGATCTAATAAACGACAGCGAGAAACTGGGCGACTACGTGATGAACGTCGTGGAGACACGTCTCGGCAAGCGCTATCTCACTTTTCAGGGTCTGCAAGTGAACCTCGACAAGAAGACCGTCGTCGTAGATGGTTCTCTGGTCAGTCTGACGCGCACGGAGTTCGACTTGCTGAGCATGCTGCTCCAGAACCGTGGACAGGTATTCTCGCGTCAGCAGTTGATGGAAAGTATCTGGTCGGGTGTCATTGTCACCGAGCGCACTGTTGACGTGAACATCGCCCGTCTGCGGAAGAAGATAGGTCCATACGCCCAGCATATAGCCAACCGCCAGGGTTACGGCTATTATTTCGACGAAGACATCATCGAAAGCCCTGCGGAACAGCAGGCATAGGCTATCTTAGGGCTTTTTCCCATATTTCATAACTCGCTCGTCGCTGATCACTCCCTGCCAGTTCATGCCGAAAGCGAAGTCGTAGGCATGGCCGTCGGCATCCTGATAGCAGCGCATGTCGCGCGGCACGTCCTCCAGTTGCTCTTCCACCGTCTTCATGTCGGCAGGCATCTGCATGGGCAACAAGGCTGAAGGTTCAGCCTTTCCGCTGATAATGTCGAGCAGCGCCTGATGCTGCACGTTGAAGGACACCAGAATGGCATCGGCAAAGGGTTCTATTTCCGAAAGCACCACCGGACGGCCTGTCTCCAGAACGACGATGACGGGCTTTTCGCCCATCTCCTTTTTCGTGTTCCTCACCAGCAGCATGTCGTCGCGATTGTAGGTCTTTACCGTCTTGCCCTTGAAACTCCGGTTGGTGAATTTCTCCATGGGGTCGCCGCCGGCAATGCTCACACTGCGGGCATAGTCGGCCGTGTAGTCGTCGTATTGCAGGCTATAGGGTACGTAACCATTGCCGCCGCTCTTCACGTCCGCCGTGCTATAGCCGAAACCGGCGCTGGGTTCTTCTATCAGACAGATGGCAAAATCGGCCTCTCCCGGTTCTTTCACCACTTCGAAATACTTTCCCACCAAGGCGAGGTCGATGGGCTCCACCGTCTTTTCCTCCGAGATGCCGCCCCAGAGACCTGGGATGGCGGGGAAGTGGCGCTTGGGAACATACACCTTCTTCTTCTCTTTCACGGGAAGCGTCTGGTTACTGTGGTTCTTCAGCATCACGACAGATTTCAGCTGGGCCTCGTAGCCCGCTTTCATAAATTCAGGATTGCCCACGGTTTTCTGCGACTCGGCAGGGTCTAAATATGGATTTTCAAACAGTCCGACGCGGAACACATTGAGCAGCAACCGGCGTGCCGACTGCTCGAAACGCTCGCGGGCGTTGGCCTCGCCCTGAGCCTTAGCCCACATCTTGTAGGCCTCGAGCACAGGACCAATCTCGTTGTTGCCGCCAAACTGATCCACACCCGCCTGCAGAATCTTGTAGTGGCGCTCGGTCTCGGTGAGCGCTTCCGCGCCCCAGGGCTTGCCGCCCCTTGGACTGTCGAGCACCTTCATGTCCTTCGTGATGCCCCAATCGGTGCAGACCACTCCCTCAAACTTTGCTTCGTCGCGGAGTTGTTGCTGAATGAGCCAGCGGCTATAGCTTCCGCCCACGTTCTCGCCCGATGGGTCTTGATTCCAGAGAATGCTATAGATGGGCATCACGGCCGAAGCCATCTCCGTGCCGCCTTTCAGCCGGAAAGCGCCCTCCGTGAACGAACGTTTATGCATAGCCAGGTTCTTGCCTGGATATACGGCATATTTTCCGGAGGCAAGATGGGAGTCGCGACCGCCCTCCTGAGCCCCGTATCCATACCAGTGTTTCACCATCGCATTGACGCTCTTCGTGCCCCATCCTTTGGTCTCGGGAGTTGTCTGGAACGCATCGCAGTAGGCCTGCGCCATATCCGTGGCCAGTTGAGGGTCTTCTCCGAACGTTCCGTTGAAACGAGTCCAGCGGGGATCCGTGGCGATGTCCACCTGGGGCGAAAGGGCTGTGGCAATGCCCAGCGCGCGATATTCCTCGGATGCTATCTCGCCGAAACGATAAACTAATTGCGGATCGAACGTGGCAGCCAGTCCGAGCGAAGTAGGCCAGAGTGAAATCTGCCCGCCCGCTCCGGCATTATATTCGGTCGTGGCCTTGGCTTCATGGCGCGGGTCGGAGCTGGTGTTGGCAGGAATGCCGTGGTCGAGTGCTTCCACGTAGGCCTGCATATTGTTGTTCCAGCGGGCAGCCACCTCAGGACTCTCCACGCCCGTCATCAGTACGGCCCGCAGATGGTCGTCGCGCAAGAATTTCTTCTGGTCGTCGGAGAGGTCGGAAGGTTTGGCTCCGCTTTCCTTAAACGACTTCCCGCCGTAGGTGGATTCTCCGAACCCCATGTGCGAAACCATCGGCACCGACTGATGACTGCTGTAGAGCATCAGTCCGGCAATCTCCTCCACCGAGAGTTTCTTTGCCAGGTCTGCGGCCCGTTCCTGAGCCGTCAGTCGCCAGTCTTCGTAGGCATCCAGCGAGTCATTACGGTTCAGATCCTTGAAGGCATACCCGTCTTCGGTCAGTATTTTAACGCCCGACTGCGGTGAATAGCCCAACGTTGGCCCACTCTTTTGTGTGACCAGCATGAAAGAATCCACTTGCCTTTCCGTCCATTTCTGTCCGTCGCAGGCTGTAAGCGCAAAGAGTGCGCCGCCCATCGCCAGTAAAGTAACAGCTTTTGTAGTTTTCATTTTCCGGTTCGTATTTTTTAATGTCAGGTAATTTCGCAGCAAAAATAAACATAATTATTTGAATTATCAATCATTTGCCAGATTAGTTTCAAAATAATAATGGAAAAAAGATGGCTATTTAGAGAAAATTTGTATCTTTGTAGCGGAAAGTCGCCCCGAAAAGTGTGGTGTTCCTGTGAAAAGTCGCCCCGAAAAGTGTGATGCTTCTATGAAAAGTCGCCCCGAAAAGTGTAAATTAAAGACGTAATTGCTTATGTATAAACGAAAAATCGAAGATGTCTTTCGCCAATGGAAAAAGAAAGAAGGACGCAAGCCTTTGGTTGTCAAAGGCTGCCGTCAGTGTGGCAAGACCAGTTCTGTAGTCAGTTTTGTCAAGCATAACTATGAGCATGTGGTCTATCTGGACTTTCATGAGCATAAAGAATACAAGGCTTTCTTTGCAGGTGCTTTAGATGTTGAGACATTGACGCTTAACATGTCTGTGGGTGTCAGGAATGCCAAGTTCGTACCAGGCAAGACGTGTATTGTCTTTGACGAGATACAGGATTGTCCCAATGCCCGTTCCGCGCTAAAATTCTTTAAGTTGGACGGACGTTATGATGTGATATGTACAGGATCTTTGCTGGGTGTTAACGGCTATAAGAATAAAGAGGAAAAAGAGGAAGAGCGCAACGCATCAATCCCTGTGGGGTTTGAAGAAATCGTGAACATGTATCCCATGGACTTTGAGGAGTGGCTTTGGGCTAACGGCATTGAGCAGCAGCACATTGATTATTTACGTCAGTGTCTTGAGCAGGAGATTCCAGTCAACGAGGCTATTCATCAACGATTTCGACAGTTGTTGTTACGCTACGTTGTGGTAGGTGGAATGCCAGAAGCAGTGGTCACATATTTTAAGACTAATAATATGAATGATGTGCTTCAGGTGCAGCGTGGAATCATTGAGACTTACAAATCCGATATGCTGAAATATACACTTCAGGAGGACAAGCCTCACATACGAGAGTGTTTTGATTCCATCCCTATCCAGTTGGCCAAGGAAAACAAGAAATTTCAGTATGCTGTAATCCGAAAAGGAGCACGTTCAAGCGAATATCGTGGCAGCCTTCAGTGGATAGAAGACGCTGGCATCGTTCAGCGTTGTTACAACACCTCCATCACGGAACTGCCACTCAGCGGGAATGCCATTGCCGACGTTTTTAAAGTGTATATGACAGATATAGGACTACTTGTCAGTATGCTCGATGAGGGTACTGCTTGGGACATCATGCAGGGCAATCTGTTGGGCTATAAAGGAGCCATTTTCGAAAATCTCACCGCTGACATCTTGACGAAGATGGGACGTAAACTCTTTTACTTCCAGAAGGAAGGGGGCTTAGAACTGGATTTTCTCATTCGTTACAAAGGTGAGTGCGTGCCTTTGGAATGTAAGGCAAGGACGGGCAATGCAAAATCGCTACAGACGGTTTTGAAACATCCTGAACACTATCATGTGTACCATGCATTAAAGATAGGTGACTATAATGTGGGGCGTAACGGTCCACTTCTAACCTTGCCCATGTATATGGCCTTCCTTTTGACGGATGTTTAGGCGTAGATTTCTATTCGAAAGTGAGCAGACAAGGTGCATTAAAGGTGCAGCTTATCGGCACTAGTAGTGCAACTTATTTGCACTACTAGTGCCAAAGGGCTGCACTTTTTCATTTATTCATCAGCCATTTGGCATGAATCCAAAACAAAAATCTTCAAAAATCTAACAAAAATCTTCCCTTTCAGCTTATTTTTGCGCATAAAAATGATAAGAAATCGCCCGTCTGCGGAAGAAGATAGGTCCATACGCCCAGCATATAGCCAACCGCCAGGGTTACGGCTATTATTTCGACGAAGACATCATCGAAAGCCCTGCGGAACAGCAGGCATAGGCTGCCGCAAGGCTTAATGTTGATTTGTTGATTTGTCGATTTCTTATCCAAAGAATCTTTACATTTTGAGCCCCTTGCCAAGGGGCGGCTCTAAAGCAGGGTTTTTATTCAAAACATACGAGACTGCCGTGCTTCACAGCAGGGCAGTCTCTCGGATTATGAAGAAAACACTCCACTTAAAATAACAAACAATATTATTTACTTAAGAATACGGATTTTGCACTTTGAGGGAAAGCCAGTATCCATCCGCGCTGAATCGTGCCGTAGTCAACCCACTGGCCGCACTCCATGAGAATCATCTTACTGACGATGCCCTCCCAAAGCGTGAGATCTTTATCGGGAGCAGGCAGTTTGGCGTCGGGCAGGATATCTTCCTTCAGAGCAACGAAGTTCACGTACTGGTCAGTCAGGTTGCCCTTCTCCGTGGGCGGACACCATCGTGTGATGATTTGCCGCAGCGTGCGCAGCTTGTGTTTATGCCAGTAGGTGTGTAGGATGCGAAATCCTGCTCGGATACCGAATTCCATATCCGTAAACTGTAGGAAGCGAGGGTCGGTCTGACGCGCGCGCATGCCTTGCCAAATGATGGGGCCGCGCTCAATGTTGAGGGGATTGCAGTTGCGAATCCCGCGAGGAATATTTCTTTTTTTCATGTTTTACTTATCTAACAATTTAATTAGTTTCCGATACTTGCCGTGGCTCGTGCGCTGGGTGTAGCCTTGCTTCAGCCAGCGGCTGACAATGGTGCCAGCATTACTGTGAGTCACAGTCAATTTTGATATCACATCCTGCACCGAGAATTCATCGGGCAGCTCGTTGAAGGCCTCCATGTTCTTCGTCACGCGCTTCACGTGTTCCATGCCCTGCGTTCCGGCAAGGGCATCGCCCACCAAGCGGCCGAAATACCACATCTGTGCTTCAAAGATATAGTCGGCCAAGTGCAGGGCCAGTTCTATCGATGAGAACTTAAGGTTCAGTTTTCCTGTGTTCTCAAAGGAATCGAGCGAGCCTAATATTGCATCCACCACGGCCAGACGGACGGCTATCAGCGGCGGTCGCTTGCGGAAGTAGTCACCCAGGCGATCGTTATCGAGCGAAAGGGAAAACGCCTTCTGCTGCCCCCAATAGTAGAGCGCATCCGAAAAGGAAGTCTTTTTGCCTAATCGGTCTTGCCAACGTTTCGGCACGCTGACGCGCTGCTCTAAGTTCACGTCCCATCCGCAGCGCAAAAGACGATGGCCCACGGTGCGCATCCAGTCGGAGTCCGCATCGGTGCGGCGGTTCGAGCGGCGGCGTATCATTTCGTAGGCCTGCCCGTACTGTATGCCCATGATCAGGCGCGTAGGCAGTCCGTCCAGACAGTTGCGGGCGTTCACCTTGCGCTGCATGGCATCGGGCGTGCCTGTCACGACGAAGTTGAAGTAGGCCGGCACAAGACCGTTTCTCGTGATCGCCGAGCGGCTTTCCGAGCCAGCCTCCTCGCAGTCGAACGATTTCTTGTCGAAGTCCTGCGATGAGTTCCACGTGTTCTTTTCCACGTTGATCTTCGTCGTAAGCTCCGTCTCGAAGTTGTAGCAAGCCA